>Ga0081539_10000212_pt1 | contig 136183 bp, 136 predicted proteins | sample TabmetS4T2R2_FD_71023 | JGI IMG/M metagenome (GOLD analysis project Ga0081539, IMG submission 71023) | Tabebuia heterophylla rhizosphere microbial communities from the University of Puerto Rico - S4T2R2 | ecosystem: Host-associated > Plants > Roots > Rhizosphere ... | reverse complement strand
ACCGCACCACAGCGGACAGTTCATCGCGTTGAGCCGTCGTCAAAGCCACGTACCATATTTAACCGGCTCGAAGTTACGTCAATGTAGGTAAACTACAACGATTACGTGACACTAGGGCGTGTTTCATAAGGGCATACCCGGCCTGCGGCGGGCCGAGGCGGCGTCCGGCGGCACCGGACGGAAGGCCACATACAACACCGTTACGATGGCCTAGAGCAGGCCGCTAACATGCCCGTGACCTGCTCAAACGCATGATCAGGTTGTGCAGGCTGCTCTGTGTTATGTTTCACTATCTGCAAGCCGCTACCGTCCTAATACATAAGACGGCAATCTCATTTGCTGGGAGCTACCGCCGTGCCTCGACCGGGGTAGGTCACCACAAGACCCTCATCCCTGAGGATGTCCAGCGCTGCCCGTACGGTGTCCCGAGCTAGCTCAAACTCTTGCTGCAAATGGGTTTCGCTCGGTATGAGTTTGCCGGGTTGGTACTGCCCGGATTCGATTCGGGCGCGCAGGATGTCAGCAAGCTGCCGGTACAGCGGCTCTCCTGACTCCCTGTCGATCATGAGGCTGATCATCGCAGTCGGTACCCGTCCGCGTACCGTCATCCCTGGGTACACCTAGGTGTAGACAGGTTCATACAGGCAGAGCTAGCTTGGGGGTTCCAAGACAAGCGAGAGCCCCCCGCTGACGCATGACTGACGCGGAGGGCTCCCTACCGGTAAAGGAGCTACCGGCGTGGAAGACCATACCAGCGCCACAGGGCAGGCTGTGTGCCTGTTCTGTACCGGCGCACTACGGCTAGTTGAGGACACCCCTCCGCCGTTCTATGAGCATGTAGAAGCTCCGTCGGATGGGCACGTGCCCGTACCCGTATTGCCAAACAAGGAATACGTTTCACCGTTCGAACGGCAGCGTTACCACTACGGCAATAGTGCGGGGCTGTGATGGGTGAGCCTGAGAAATTCGATGAGGTCAGCGAGCCTCACGAAAAGCTAGGCCAAAAGGAGCTAGCCAAGGAGTACGCAAAGCGCATCTTCGCGGTAGACATCGAGCGTGACGGCATTGACGAAATCATCAATCTACGCGATGAGGCAGCGGTAATGGGTTTCGGCGGATTGCTAAACCTCGCCATCATTGACTACTTCGAAACCAACATCATGCGGCTGATGTCTCACGGCCGGAAGGACAAATGAGTAACCAATGATTTAGCCCAAACAAAAAGCCCCTGATTTGGCCTCGTGAGCCGTCTCAGGGGCTTTTTGCTGTTCTAGGGGTGTCCTCGGGTACCCCGGACCCGTGTTCGTGCCTCAGTTTTGCGTTGAACGGGCCGCGCGTGCCTCTCTGGTCTGTTCGTACCGCCGTGCCGTGTAGCTCGACATCACGCTACCAACGATTGACTTGACTAGCTTCCGCTCCGTCTTGTCATCAAGGTAATAGACCTCAGTGCCGAATACATAAAATCCGCTCATCGGATTCCCTCTCCGTCCCTAGGCCACTGCCATCCGTCATAGGGGCAAAACCAAATCCCGTTCTCTTTTGACTGCAAAGGCTCGCCATCGTTGGGGCACGCTTCCGGGGGAGCCATCTTCCTCGCTAGGTGCTCTTGTGCGTTCTCTTCCATGATGCTGCGCAACTGATCCCAACTCATAACGCACGCACCCTAGGAGGATCGCTCTCCGGAGTTACCATGTCTTGCGCCCGGCGGTTGAGCTTTTCCATTTCCATCTGCCGGTCCTCCGGAGTCATATTCCGCCACTTGTGCACAGGAATATGCATCGGGTACGGGTAGCCGGGGCAATTGAGTTTCTTGCCCGTGGTCTGCCCGGTCCACTCGTGAGCCTCATGGGTGCGTAGCGAGCCACACAAATCACTTGGCTGAGGCTCGCGGATTGCAGGCCAATCGCCGTCATCGAAAAACATTGCACTCTTGGCATCCATGGCTCACTCCTGAGGCCACGCCGCCGTGAATTCCCGGATGGCTTCCGCTACCGCCAGGATCGCGAGCACATGAGCCTGAGTGAACATTGACGCGCTAGTCCCGTCACGCTTACTTGCCGTGTCCAACTTTGCAATTGCCATGTTGGCTAGGTGCTCAGAATTGGGTCGCGGATCTTCCTCTGTTGCCTCCGACTCATCGACTTCATCCGGAGTCGAGTCCACTTCAAAAGGGTCGTCAACAGTCCTTTTACGAGTAGCCATTTCAATTCCCTCCCGAGATTACGAAGTGGTTGCCTTGAGAACGACATAGGGGCTCAGCGTGGCGCCACCGTTCTCCGGAGTGATAGCGCTAGGAAGCCAGGGCCGCCCGTCAACGCGCTCAATCATTCGCATGGCAGTCTCGTCACGGTCAAACCTAATGTGCTCAGAGGTACGGAGCTGCATAGCCATCCGGTCTCCGATGAGGTATTCCCCTAAATCAACAAACGAGAGGTCACCCTCACTGCCAAGTGCCCGAGCATGCTCCGTGTAGAAAATCGGGCGGCCGAACAGGGTCACCGGAACATTGTCCGACGCGTTGATAACGAACATCGATGAGCCGCCGGTACCAATGGTCTTTACCATGTTGAACAGTTGCGGAATGGTGGAGTTGCTGGCAATCCAAACCGCATTACCAAGGCTGGCCGGGATCATACGCGAGAACATGTCAACCACATCTTCGTAAGAGATTTGGCTCACGACGTCTCGGGGCACCTGAATTCGGCCTTCAGCGTTCAGCACGCCCAGGGGCTCACCCGTACCGTTGCCCTGAATGAAATACCGGTCCTCATTGAACGCCACAGCGCCCGGCAGTCGCCTACCGAGCCAAACGGTCAGCGCGGGTGCATCGTCAACCAACTCATTTGGAATGTGCGTGTACCAATATGCCTTGTTAGCGCCAAGCTTGACCTTGCCAAAGTGAGGCTCAGTAACCGCAAGTTGCTCACTTTCACCCGCCCAGCCGAATGTAATACCGCCGTAAACAGACGTGGCACGGCTGGTCTCATCGGTGGTTGGCACGCTGAGGCTAAGCGACGTCATCGGGTACACCGTTGCTCGCGGCCGGACAATAGCGCTCTCAAGAGCCAGCGAGAGAATATCCGCGCGTTGCTGTTCCGGAACCAGGAAGCCACCCTTAGACGGAATGGTCTCGCTCATCGCGTTTTGCAGGTCGACGTACTTAGCCATGCGACGCTTACCGGCAGCATCCAATGAATTGTCAGCGTGCCGGATGATGTCTTGGAAGAAAGCGCCGAGGTTCATTCGGCTGATTTCCTCATCTTTGTCGAGTGGGGCGCCCGGTGCCGTTGGGTTGTACCCATTCGGATCTAATCCCGTAATGAAGGCCCGTAATCGATTCTTCCGCACGCTAGGGTCAGCAGCGTCATGCAAACCCATTCGCCGCACATCGACATTGTGAACGCCACCCTCGCGGAGCATGCGGAACATTTCCGCCTCAGCCATGCTGGCCACTTGCTCAGTCACGTCTGTGTTATTGGCGGCGTAGTTCTGTGCGTAACCCTGAATGAATTGGTGCATGGCGTCAGGACCACCCTCTAGTAGCGCCTGCATCCGGCGCTTATCCATCAGGATTTCCTGTAACCCGCTAGAACTAGTAGGAATTCGGTTGCGTGTAGCCATTACATTTCCAATCTTCGAAGAAGGGTTGGCGTAGGTGGTACGCCTACGGAATCCTTACCTTGCTTTCTGGTCTAGGCGAGCGAGCCTCAAGGTCCGGACCCTCGGGTCGTTTGGCGCCGGATTCCGCTAGCCGCGTATTGTGCACCCCGCCCGCCGTTTGTGGCAAGGATTTCGCTCATTTCCATGCGGCCTATTCGCCCGTAGCATTGCCATTCCCATAGGAGCCCGCGGGTCCATTGTGGACAGTCGGTTATCTGACCTAGCGAGCATTTTCCGCCGGGGTGTTGGGCTTTTACCAATCCCATTCCCAGAGGACACGCCCATTCCCTCCATTGCCCTCTGGGTCGGTTACTAGCCATTTGGTGAATAGGGGGGTGCCCGGTGGGCTCCACCCCTTCATTGCGCGCTCTCTGATGCGCTCAGCCTCGCTGGGAACGTACACAGGGCATTTCCGCCCGCATGTGCAGCCCGAGGTGTCATCGTTGAATGGGTTCCGCCGTGTGGCGTGCGGATTGCCAATGTGGATTGTGATTACCCTGCCGTGGAAGGTTCTCTGTCGGGGTGGCCGAGGTAATGCATTTCGAGATTTTGAATGACCCTTTCTGTGAAGGTGCGTCCGCAAATCGCGTTTAGCCACTGAAGACTTTTTCATTCCTCTCATTCCATTTCTTCATTTGAATTCCTCTATCTCCACAATAGACTTCCGCGTAAGTCCAATGTGCATGATCCATAACGCCCTGACCTGGGAATACATTCAAGATCCAATGGCATTTACACTTGTCCAATGTAGAATCGGATTCAGTGAGTCCACAATCGACAGCTCTCCAAGTGGATCTTGACACCCCTCGTACGCTGGGAAAACTCCTCCGCCCCGGCGTGGCTGTCAGTCACCATGAGGTCCGGCCGTATGCCATCGACGGTATTGCATTTGCCCTGGTAGCGAGCTTGCTTGGGGCCAGGAAATGAGTTGTTACCTTCACTGTCAGGTGCGAGCCGCCGTCACTTTTAGCTATTAGCCCTGCATATGGACCTAACTCCTACTACGCCAGTAGGCAATTATGTCCAATGTGGAGCGAATTGATAATTGTATTGATGGTTATGCATTTCGATCGCATTTTGGGGTTGACATTCGAGAAGGGGGCGATAACCCTCCTACGGGGACGTAGTCCCCTAGGAGGGTTATCGTTCCCCAGAATCTCAACCCCGTCATGTCACCCGAGCTAAAGGTTCCTGAGCGGTATTGTGCCAGTCGCCGAATAGACCGCCACTATTGCAGCCACCCGCGCTCTTTCATGCGCCACATATTCCTTCTCAGTACGCACAAACGCCTCATTGTCTCTATCCGCCACCGTTCCGCGCTTTGACGCCACAGCCGCCTTTCTCCGGGCTATTTCTAATCGTATCCGCGTGAGAGCTTCTCTGCGGAGTGCCCTATTCATCTTCTCTACTTCCTCGGGCGTTGGTTTCTCACTCATTACCATTCCTTTCCTAACTCGACATTTACTCTCTCTACCTCATAGCCAATTCGTTGCAGCTCAGCTATACGACAATGCTCACTGTGCCTAGCACCTTTCTTGCCGTATTTTGCTTTGCATTCGGGGCACACGACGCTAGCCTTTGACCTACTACGCGACTTCATTTTCAAATGCCTTCCTATTTAGATTCGCTGAGTGACGTACCTTCCGTCACAAGCGTCACAGTGTCACAAATCGAGAGTTTGCCCTGCTCAGCACGTGTGACAGGTTGTGTGACGACTTCGTGAGGCCATCTGTCACACCAAGCGACACAGCCCGTACGCTGCTGAAACTCTGGATTTGTGACGCTGTGACAGTTGTGACAGCTAGTGTGCGGGTAGGTCCAATACCATTTCGATAAATGACTCTAAGTCAGTGCGTTTGTATCCTCGATATTGCTCGCGTTTGCCTTTGACCATCGGAGGGCTGACTCTTTCCGGTCGTACTTCAAATGGCCTAAGCATCCTCGACAATCCGTGTTGGCTGAGTCTTCGTGATTTGCCTTCCATTTCATTCCATGGCGATAGCTTTAGCTCTAACAACCACTCGACTAGGTTTTGACTTCGCACGTACGTTCCGTTTTTATGTGTTTCAAGGAATGTCTTGATGTCGGTGGCGAGTTTGGCCTGTATGTCGTCTTCGCTCGCTGCCTTTGCTGCATTTGCAGTCATTACCTTTGCGGCTTCAATCGCTAGTTTTAGCTTTCTAGGTCCGGCGAGTTGAGCAACAATTAGCAGGGGCTCCCAAATCTCCTCGGCCCGGTCATTTCCCAAATCAATCTCTGGACCGTCCGCCGGTACCTCTTTGATTGACTTCCGCCAAGCAACAATCTTTCGCTTTAAGGCGCCCAACTCTTCACGTTCACGCTTTTTGAATTTCTCCACTGTTCCCGGCCTAGACCGTTGGAAGTTCACATGAATAGACCGGTCGGTCAGGGTGTCCGGCATGTTGCCTATACCACTGAGAGCCGCAAAGCAGAACGTATGAAAATGGATCGTATATTTGTTCGAGTTGTCCCGCCGTGATACATACTCGCCTCGCTTATAACCAGCGTTGAGGATTCCCCTAAGTTGCATAGTGTTATCAGAGGGGTTGGCGTGAAAGATGTTGTCTTGTTCATCCAATAGCAGCGTTGGAGGTCTCGCAGAGGACCCCTTTTCCGGGAATTCCCGAAACAGACTCGCGGCGGTTGTGTTAACGGTGCTTTTCGGTTTGAAGGCGAGGCAGGCAAACACTTCCATCTGACGGGTCTTCCCTGAACGCTTTTGACCACTGGTAGCAACGTACCTTGGCGCATAGTCCAGAGCATTCACGAAGTGAGTAGCCACTACCCAAAGCGTGGTAGCCACGCGGGCATGCCAACTTGGATAGCTATTGAATCTGCCTAGTGTTTCGTATACCTCAGTCAGTAGTGCGTCTCCATCAATCACCTTCCTAGCACGGGTCGTCATTAGAAAACTCCACACCTTCAACTAGTTTCCGAGAGATCATGTCGTACCACTGGTCAGCACGCGGACGGGTACCGGCACGGTGGTACCCAGAGCTATAGAGCCTGCCCAACTGTCTTAGCGCTCTCCTGATGCCTCTGTGGCCTTTGTAGGCCGCTTGGAATAGCCCTGCTATGGCTGTCCAACCTTCATCGTTGAGGCCATCCTCAGCCGCTATGCAACCCTCAAAACGCTTTTGCATTGTCCGAATGTATTTCCTGATGTCCGGGCATGGTTCGACATCAGGCAACCGACGCAGCTCCTGGCGTACCTGAGCGAGCGGTACCCCGGTGGGTTCCCCGGGTGCCAGCACAGCCGGTTTCGAGCCGCTACGCAGCTCTGAGAGCCACCTACGGGGCAAGTCTGGAATCTCGGCAGGCTCCGGTATCCAACGGTCATAGAGCTTGCCGCCTAACCCGTGGTACCACTCATACCGAGATTGGGTTTCCGGATGCACGCTTGGCGCAACAATTACATACCGATGGGTGTGTTGTATTACCTTGATGCCGTTGATTTGCGCTTGCCACTTGGTACCGGCCGGAACGCAGAACAATAGCTTTCCGCCCTTACCGCCCCGAGCATCAGCATTCCATGTTTTCGGTAGTGCCCCTAGCTCAGACTCCAGACGCTTTAGCCGCTCCATATCTCCGCTATATGCATCGACATCTAGAGCAATCATGCTGTCGGGTAATCGGAGAGCTACATTGGCTTTTGGGTATTGTTTGCGCCACTCCTCAATCTGTGCCTCTGTCGCGTCGGGGTATCTGCCCGACACCTCGGATACCAAGAGGGTTTTACCGTTCACTGGGAGGGGTGAATAGCCAATACCGGAGTAGACGTGTGCCGCTTCAAGATACGGCTTGACAACAATTTGAGCCTGTGTCATGGTGGGCTTTCCAATCAGAGGTAGCGGAACGGACAGCCCGAGTCATCAATGGCCTTGGAGAAGCTAAAGACGACTCGGGCTTTCCTATTGCCATATGGGGTTTGGGTTAGTCTTCGTCGTACTCGTCATCTTCGTCTTCGTATCCAATCTCCCTATCGCTCTCAGCGTCGTATTCCGCCATGTCGTCTAACTCCTCCGGAGTGGCGTCATCCCATTCCTCATGAGGAATGGTCAATAGAATCTCTACGTCTGAGCGCGGTTCCTCGGGCACAAGTCTTCCGCCTTCACTAGGAATACTCATTTCGCTTCCTCTCCCTTTCGCTTTACCTGGTTAGGCTCAAATGCTTGTCTTGCCTGGATTGCCTCTACCATTAGCTTTCGCATGATGTAGCTGCGAGACATGCGGGTGTTCACTGCCTCGCGTGCGATCCAACGGTGCAGCTTTGGCGGAAGCTCTAGGTTGACCCTGATTTTCGGCTCTGACGTCATGACGCTTTCTCATTCCGGTGTCGGTCCATTGCGATTCGGCTCAAGTGGTTGTCACGGCGCATCATGGCTCGCCTCTCTAATTGCCTTGCGTTTAACACAATGCCCTGCCGGTCGGCTTGAGCCTGTACCTCCTTTCTAAAGCGATTGAGTAATCCCTCTGCACCCTTAGCGCCATTACGCCTAGGGTCATTAGCAGGGTTGGAGTTAGCCACTCTCGCACCCATACGGCCTCGACGCTTACGGAATGCCCTGCAATCTAGGCAGGGGCATTTGTTCTTACCTAGTAGCTCATCGTGCGTTGACATCTCAGATCCTCCTCAGAATCGTCGGCACACACCATTTTCCGGCCCGTTGATTCAGGAAGTCCGATCTGCCCGTTTTGGTTCTACAGTGGAATGATCTTGCCTATGGCCCAATGGGGAAGATTTTTTGTGGCCTGCCTCACACCTGCATACACGCCCCTGTCGGCGTGCCCGTAGACGCAGAAACCCCGTGATCTTTACGCGAGCTAGATGCTACGTGACCTGCTGAAACGCTCCGGAGGACATAGCTTGGGAATACGCCAGCCTCGCACGGTGTTACCTGAGCGAAGCTCAGGCCAGAGGCGGCACCGATATCCGAGAAGAGAGAGACCCGCCCAAAGCCTCTGTAAGCGTCTGAGCGGGTCTGAGCCCTACCGGTCTAGGGTCGAGCCCTGTTAGCGGCTCTACGGCTTTTCTAGGGCCTTCCGCAGAGCCATCCTCGCCAACTGATAGCGCATCGCGTCGATCAGCCCCCGACGCCTGGTCTCGCGACTGATGGTCGAGTAGTGCTGACGGGCGTACGCCTGTAGCTCCGCCGTGGTCATCTTGTCAAACCGGTCAGGCTCCGCCACGTGGTCAGTCATCACGTTGTAATGGCGGTATTGACTAACGGCAGGGCTCCAATAGGTTTCGTCACCACAGTGCAGGCAGCGAGGGAAATACTGGTGAACGCTCATGCTGCGTACCGCCCCATCACGTTGAGCCGCCGAGTCTCCTCAATGGCAAGCTCTTCCTTTGCCGTTTCCGTGTACCGGTGGAGCTGCTGAGGGTTGCTCCACCCTGCCTTGCTCATCAGGGCTCGCTCGCTACCGCCAGCGCGGAGCCATTCCACAGCCGCTGAATGTCTAAGCACATGTGGATGGAAATCGATAAGGCCAGCGTCCCGCCCACGTGCCTTTAGCATCTTGTATAGCCCCTCGTACTTGAATGAGTTGCCCCGTACCGGCAACCAAAACTCAGGACTACCGGCCAACCGGTGGCGCCTACGCCGTAGCTCATATTTGCTGAGCGCACCATTCGTTTTGTCTCCGAAACTAGTACGCCTACCCTTGCCGCCCTTACCGCGCTCGATAGTGGCGGTACCGGAGTCCAAATCGATTCCATCGGGGTACCGGATCGAAATGGTTTCATTGGCTCGCGCCGTAGTGTCGAGCATGAACAGAACGATTGCGTAGTCTCGGATGTCTACGAATTCTTTTGACTTTCCGTTGCCGCACGCTTTGAGTAGCCGCTCAATCTCGTCCTGGTCAAGGTGCCGCACGTTCTTTTGGTCTTGCTTGACCCTGCCCATTCCCAATAGCTCATCGCGCGGAATCTCTTCCTCATCGGCCAGCCACGCTGAGAACAGACGTAGCGGAGACTGGCGAGTCTGAGCGGTTGCAGGCTCCAAACCCATTTCATTCAAGAGGTAATCCGTAAAGCCGCGAACGTTGTCACGACTCAAGGCAGGGTCAATTGCATTTGCGAGGCACCAAGCGGCGAACCGACGTATGCCAGTCTCGTATACCTCAACGGTGTTCTTGCTCTTTCCATCGCTCTTGAGAGAGCGAATCCAGTAGGCCAGAAGCTCTAGCAGGGTGTCATGCGTCATGGGCCGGAGCGTAGCCATGCAGGCCGCTTCTGTCCCGTGGCCGTTATCTTCACCGTGTGCAGGCCGCTATAACGCGATCTTGGCATCGTCCCTGCGTACGGCCCATTTGCTACCCTCAGCTAGGGCGAGATACAACACCGGTATGCGACCTTCCGCCCGGCACCCCCGGACGCCGCCTCGGCCCGACCGACCCTTATGAGACCCGCCCTAGAGGCGCACGCCGAGCAGGGCGTCGACCGTGCGCGCCATCAGCGCCGGGGCCTCCGCGTCGTCGGAGGAGCCGCCGCCGGCCAGGGCGCGGTCGGCCCAGTCGTCTACCAGTGCCAGCGCGCCGGGAGTGTCCAGGTCGTCGGCGACCCTGGCGCGTACCCCGGCCAGGAGATCGGCCCCCGACGGGCCGGTGGCGGCCGCGGCGGCCGCGCGCCACCTGGCCAGCCGCTGCTCCGCGGTCTTGAGCAGGTCGTCGGTCCAGAGGCGGTCGGCGCGGTAGTGGTCGGCGACCAGCGCGAGGCGCAGGGCCATCGGGTCGACGCCGTCGGCGCGCAGCCGGGACACGAAGACCAGGTTGCCCTTGGACTTCGACATCTTCTCGCCGTCGAGGCCGATCATGCCGGCGTGCGCGTAGTGCCGCGCGAACGGTGCCTTGCCGGTCAGCGTCTCGGCGTGCGCGGCGGAGCACTCGTGGTGGGGGAAGAGCAGGTCGTTGCCGCCGCCCTGCACGTCGATCGTCTCGCCGAGCAGGTCGAGCGCGATCGACGCGCACTCGATGTGCCAGCCGGGCCGGCCCGGCCCGAACGCCCCGCCCGCCCACGCCGGCTCGCCCTCGCGGGCGCCGCGCCACAGCAGCGGGTCGAGCGGGTCGCGCTTGCCCTCCCGCTCCGGGTCGCCGCCGCGCTCGGCGAAGAAGGCGAGCATCTGCTCGCGGGAGAGGTTGGACTCGTACCCGTAGTCGGGCGCGGCGGCGATGTCGAAGTAGACGTCGCCGGTGCCGTCGTCGAGGCGGTAGGCCGCACCGAGGTCGACCAGCGCCGCCACCTTCTCCACGATGGCCGGGATCGACTCGACCGCGCCCACGTAGTGGGCCGGCGGGATCATCCGCAACGACTCCATGTCTTCGCGGAAGAGGGCCGTCTCGCGCATGGCCAGCACGATCCAGTCCTCGCCGTCGCGGGCGGCGCGCTCGAGGAGGGGGTCGTCGATGTCCGTGACGTTCTGCACGTAGGTGACGGGGTGCCCGGCGTCCCGCCACGCCCGCTGCACCAGGTCGAACGTGATCATGGTGGCGGCGTGGCCGAGGTGCGTCGCGTCGTACGGTGTGATGCCGCACACATAGATGGTGCGGGCGCCGGCCGGACCGCTGCCGGTGGGGTGCGTGGCGCGGCGTGCCGAGTCGAACAACGCGAGCGGCTGGCCGCTGCCGGGCAGCCGCGGCACCTCGTGGCCGGTCCAAGAGTCCATGACCGCCAGCCTATCCAGCACGCCGGGCGGCTTAGCTCTCGCGACCCTCCACCGCCAGCCCCACGCCCAGCCCGACCATGGTCAGGCCGGCCGCGCCGCCCACCATGTCGAGGCGCCGGGCCGAGCGGGCGAACCACGCGCGCGCGGTCCCGGCCACCATCCCCCACACCGTGTCGGAGGCGAGCGCGATCAGCGCGAACACCCCGCCGAGCACCACCATCTGCAGCCCCGCGTGCCCCGCCGCCGGATCGACGAACTGCGGCAGGATCGCCGCCAGGAAGACCACCGTCTTGGGGTTGGTGACGCCTACCACGTACCCCTGGAGGAACGTGCGCCGTCCCGCGATCGGGGTGAGCTTGGCCGCGAACGCCGTGCGCAGCGCCTTGCGGTGCCGGATCGCCTGGACGCCGAGATAGACGAGGTAGGCGGCGCCGGCCAGCTTGACCGCGGTGTAGACGACCGCGGAGGTCTGCACGATCGCGCCCACGCCCACCGCGACGAGCACCGCGGCGGTGAACGTGCCGCAGGTGGTGCCGGCGATGCTCATGAACGCGACGAGCCGGCCGTACGCCAGGGCGCGGCTGATCGCGAAGAGCACGGCCGGGCCGGGCGCGACGATGAGCAGCAACGCGGCCAAGGAGAACGTCAAGAGGCGGTCGGGCGGCGGCATGCCCCGACGTTACCGGTCAGCCCCGCAGCGCGTCGTCCACACCGGGCTCGTGGCGGCCCAGGTGCACCGGGTCGCGCCCGGACACCACGTCGACGACCGCCTTCACGCACGCGCCGAGCTCGCGGGTCGCGCCGAACCGCCAGGTCTCCCGGTAGCGCTTGACCGTCTCGTCGCCGACACCCGCCGCGTCCACACCCAGCCGCCGGCAGAGTGTGACCGCTCTCGCCAGGTGAAACGTCTGCGTCACCACGATCGCCTGCCGCACCCCGAAGACGCGGCGGGCCCGCGCGCACGAGTCGTACGTGTCGAAGCCGGCGTGGTCGAGCACCACCTTCTCCGTCGGCACGCCCGCCGCGGTCAGGTAGCGCAGCATCCCGCCGGGCTCGTTGTAATCCCAGCTCATGTGGTCGCCGGAGACGAGGATGACCCGCACCTTGCCGGCCTCCAGCAGCCGCCGCGCGACGTCCAGCCGGGCCGCCAGGAACGGCGAGGGCGTGCCGTCCGCGTACACCTGCGCGCCCAGCACCAGCGCGACCGGCGCCGGCGGCACGTCCCGCTCGCCGAAGATGTGACCGGTCGCCTCGGACCGCGCCCAGATCACGCTGCCCGCGACGACCGCGGCGAGGGCGACCGTGCCGAACGCCGCCACCCGGACACCGTGGCGCAGCCACCGCCGAAGTCGCATGGATCTCACCATGCCAGCGCGGGTCAACTGGCGCGGCCGGCGCGCAGGACGTAGGCAGGGACCATGCACACGATCACACTGGACGAGATCGAGGGCTGGACCGGCCCGCCGCTCGTGGTGTTCGTCGGGGTCAGCACGGGCGGCTCGCTCGCGCACGCCGTGTTCGGCCGGTGGGCGGCCGCGCTGGCCCGGCCGTGGGAGCTGCGCGGCCTCGACCTGCCCATCCACACGCCGCCGCAGACCTACCGCCGGTTTCTCGTCGCCGTGCGCGGCAACCCCGCCGTCGCGGGCGCCGTCGTCACCGCGCACAAGCTCCGCCTGTACCGCGCCTGCGCCGCGGACATCGCCCTCGGCGACGACCTCGTCGAGGTCACCCGCGAGGTCAACACCCTCGCCGCCGGGGACGGCCTCGTCCGGGGGTACGCCCGCGACGCGCTCGCCCTCTCCCACGTGCTCCCGCCGGCGGCGGACGTGCTGTGCCTCGGCGCCGGCGGTGCCGGGACCGCGCTGCTGCTCGCGCTGCAGGGGCGGGACACGGCCAGCGCCACGTTCGCCGACACGTCGCCGGAGGCGCTCGACGACCTGCGCGCGGTCGCCGAGCGGGCCGGCGCGAACGGGATACGGCTCGCCTACGTGCCCGTGAAAGGGCCCGAAGACTGCGACGCGCTCGTCGCCGGCCCGCCCGCGCCGCGGCTCGTGGTCAACGCGACCGGGCTGGGCAAGGACGCGCCGGGCAGCCCGGTGACCGACCGGGCGCCGTTCGGGCCGTCCACAGTGGCCTGGGACTTCAACTACCGGGGCGGGCTGGACTTCCTCCGCCAGGCGGCCGCGCGGGGCGGCCGGGTGATGGACGGCTGGGACTACTTCGTCGCCGGCTGGACCGGGTGCCTGACCGCGATCGCGGGCGTACCGTTCACCGATGGCGTGCTGGCCGACTTCGCCGCGGCCGCCGCGCCGCACCGTCCACAGGAGAGGGTATGACCGAGGTACGACTCAGGGACGTGGAGCACGCCGACCTCGAGGTGTCCTTCGCGCCGGAGCACGCCCTAGCGCTCAGTCGGCCACGCGCATGCTGAGCTCGGTCTCCCACTTCGTCTTGCGCGGCTCGGTGCGCGGGTCGGTGAGGTAGGCCTCGTACCGGCAGCCGAACGCGTCGCCCTCCGACGTCTCCCGGCGGTCGAGCGCCACCCCGTTGTCGCGCACCCATTGCAGCAGCGTCTTGTTGGCCCGCAGCGAGTGGTTTCGGTAGGTCAGCGTGGCGTAGCGGCCGGCGGGCAGCGTGCCGGCCCGCACCCGCTCGGCGCCGCGCCCGAGGCGCCCCACCGTGACCGCGCCGACCTCGATGTCCATCGGGCCGTCCATGTCGATGACGTGCAGCCGGAAGAACAGCGGGCCGGCGTCGCGGCCGTCCAGCCACGCGACGAGCTCGGCCATGAGGTCGTCGCGCACCCGCAGCATGCCCCGAAACGGAGTGACCACGCGGATCCCGACGTACGGAACGGCGGGCCGCTCCTCGACCCGCGGTGGCTTGATGAGGTCCACGGCAGACTCCTCAGGACTTGCGGCGGATGTCGTAGTGCAGCACCAGGAAAGGTAGCCCGAAGACCCAGAACGCGTGCTCCGCGCGGAGCTGACCGTCGCGCACGTACACGTCGAGCCGTTCGGCGAAGCCGTGCACCGCGAGCGTGGTCAGCTCGCCCGACTCCGGGTCTATGTGGGTGAGGTAGTGGCCGGGCTGGTCGAGGTCGCTGCGGCTGGTGAGCACGAGACCGCCGCCGGGGCGCGCCTCCGGCACCAGTGTGGCCGTGAAGCTGGCCTGAGGCAAGGGAAAGCCGACGCTCACGTAACCCCGCCCGGCGTGCCGGTAGGTGGTGTAGATGCCCACGTAGATGGGCTCGTCGGTGTCGGCGAACGAGCGGATCCACCCGCGGATCCCCACGACGCCGTCCCCGTCCGGGCTGATCGTGTCGATCCGGCTGCGGATGCCGCGCTGCGTCTCCCGCTGGTTCATCGGCACGTTGGCCTGACCGAGCGGGCGCGCCAGCAGGCCGCGGTAGAGCAGGTATCCGGGCCGCACCCACAGCCGCCACTCGGGCACGATGTCGAGCGAGAAGCGGGTGGTGTGCTCGTAGAACTCCCGCACCCGCGGGTCGGCCCCGGCCGGGTCGAAGCCCGGCCCGGCCAGGTCGTCGAAGTCGGCCACGATGCCGACGTCCGGGGCGTCCGCGCGGAAGTCGCCGCCGATCGTCGCGGCGAGGTCGCGCACGTAACCGGTGCCGACATATCGGGTACGGGCGGCCAGCGGCACCACGAACGGGAGGTCCGCGGCCGCCACCCGCTCGGCCAGCAGGCTCACCTGCGGGTCGCGGAAGATCAGGGCGGAAACCGTCCGGTACACCAGGACTGTCGCCGCGGCGGCGACGGCGGCCGGCGCGGACCACCAGAGCGAGAGCGCGAGCCCCACGGCGGCGCCGACGAGCGGGCCGAGGAGCACCTTCTGCGGCCGGACGCCGAGCAGCCCCACCACCACGCCGGCGCCGACGGCCACGAGCAGCGGCCGGGCGCCGAGCAGGCCGGCCAGCCAGCCGAGCGGCGCGGCGAGGGCCACGCTCGTCGCGATCCGGGCCCACAGCGCCGGAATCTCGCCGGGCCGCTGCCGGGCCCGGGCGACGGCCTCGCACGCGGCCAGCCCGACGGCACCCGCGACGGCCCCGGCCAGCGCGGCGCCGCCGCCCCAGTGCCCGGCCAGCGCGCCCCCACCCAACGCCCCGAACACCACCGCGAACCCGACCGCGCCGGCCCTCTCACCTGCCACGCGCGGCAATCTACCCCGGCTGTCGCCGCCCTAGGGCGCGGTCCGCGTCCTCGACGACCAGGTCCGCGTTGATCGCCGCGCCGGCCGTCACGCCCTGCGCCGCCGCGGCGACCACCTGGGCCATCAGGTCGGTGACGTTGCCGGCGACCCAGACACCGGGCAGGTCGGTCTGCCCGGTCGGTCCGGCCGGGTACGCCGCGCCGAACCCCATCGGATGCTCCACCGGCTTCAGCCCCAGGTCGGCCAGCACCGGCGAGGAGGCCACCATCCGCGACGTCACGGCCACCGCCTCGCGGGCCACGACCGTGCCGTCCGCCAGGCGCAGCCCGGTGACCCGGTCGCCGGACACCTCGACCGCGGCGACCGGCCCTTCTACAACGCGGACGCCGCGGGCCGCCAGCCGGGCCGCCTGCTCCGCGTCCGGCGGCGACGCGGTGTGGGTGAAGAGCACCACGTCCGCCGACCACTGGCGGAACAGCAGCGCCCGCTCGGCCGGGCCGAGGACGCCGATGGCCCGGTCGCGCACCTCCCAGCCGTGGCAGTACGGGCAGTGCACCACGTCCCGGCCCCACCGGTCGCGCAGGCCCGCGACGTCGGGCAGCTCGTCGACGAGCCCGCTGGCCACCAGCAGCCGCCGGCCGGCGAGGCGGCCACCCCCGTCGAGGTCGACCTCGAAGCCCCCACCGGTGCGGCGGGCGCCGCGCGCCACACCGTCCACAATGGTCCCGCCGTAGCGGGCCACCTCGGCCCGCCCCTCGGCGAGCAGGTCGGCCGGGCGCATCCCGTCCCGGCTGAGAAAGCCGTGCACGCCCTCGGCGGGCGCGTTGCGCGGCTCCCCCGCGTCCACCACGACAACCGCGCGCCGCGCGCGGGCCAGGGTCAGCCCCGCGCTCAGCCCCGCGGCGCCGCCACCGATCACGATCACGTCGAACTGTTCCATGCCCCCGACGGTGCCTCCGCCACCGGTGTACCGGCAAAGGTTCTTGCTGTTGTGGCAAACTGGCCGGGTGGACGGTGAGCTGGAGGGCGTGCTGGCCGCGGTCGGCCCGCGGCTGCGGGAGCTGCGGCGCCGGCGCCGCACGACGCTGGCCGACCTGTCCGCCGCGACCGGCATCTCGGTCTCCACCCTCTCCCGGCTGGAGTCCGGGCAGCGCCGCCCCACGCTGGAGCTGCTGCTGCCGCTGGCCCGCGCGCACGGCGTGCAGATCGACGAGCTGGTCGGCGCGCCGCAGACCGGCGACCCGCGCGTGCACCTGCGCCCCATCCGCCGCAACGACATGACGATGGTGCCGCTGACCCGTCGGGCCGGCGGCGTGCAGGCCTACAAGCTGATCTTCGCGGGTGGACGGTCCACACCGGACCCCAAGACCCACGAGGGGTACGAGTGGATGTATGTCCTCAATGGACGTGTGCGGGTCGTGCTCGGCGACCGCGACTTCGTGCTGGAGCCGGGCGAGGCGGCCGAGTTCGACACGCGCGTGCCGCACTGGTTCGGCACCGCCGACGGCCGGCCGGTGGAGATGCTGAGCCTCTTCGGCCCGCAGGGCGAGCGCGCCCACCTACGGGCGAGGTCGGTCACCCGGGAGCGGTGAGGGGGCGGCGAAGTCGCGCCGCGCGGCATAGCGTGTGTGGCATGGGGCCCGCATCCGAAGACGACCTCGCCGAGATGGCCCGGCGGGTCGTCGACACCAACCACTACATGACCCTGGGCACGAGCGACCCCGACGGCCGGCCGCGGCTGTCGCCGGTGTATTTCACCCAGGTCGGCTACCGCGACTTCTACTGGGTATCCGCCCCGACGGCCCACCACTCGGTCAACCTGGCCGCCCGCCCGGCGGTCGCCGTCGTCGTCTACGACTCGACCGCGGCGGTGGGTGAGGGCCGCGCGGTGTACCTGGAGACCGACGCCGCCCAGGTGCCCGACGAGGAGCTGCCGGCGCGGTGCGCGGAGGCGTTCGCGCGGCTCCGGGCGGGCGCCCGCGCGTTCACGGCGGAGGAGCTGAGCGGCGACGCGCCGTTGCGGCTGTACCTGGCCCGGGTCACTCGCCACGAGGTGCACATCCCCGGCCGCCACCCGGTCTACGGCACGGGCATCGACCGCCGCCTGGCCGTCGCCCTCTGAGGCCGCTCACGGCCGCCACACCAGCAGCGCGAGATCGTGGGTACGCTCGGCGAACCGGCCGGACGGGGACGCCGACCGCAGGAGCGCGCGCAGGTCACGCTCGAACCCGGCCACCCGCTCGCCGAAGAGGTGCGGCGCCGACCAGGAGAGCGAAAACACCGACGCCACCACCGCGTCCGCCGACCGCTCGTGCACCACGCCGCCGGCGACCGGCAGCCGCTCCGGACCCGTGTAGCCGGCCGCCCGCATGATCTCCGCCTCGCCGGACGGCGTGCCCTGCGGCAGCAGCCCCGTGCCGGCCCGCCGCACCGGCCCCAGGTAGCGCTTGACCAGCACGTCGATCGCCTCGCGGGGCGGCTCGGGATGCGGCAACGGGCCGTCCCCTGGCGCGCTGCAATGCGTCATCGCCTCGACGTGCACCCAGGCGCCGCCGGGCTCCAGCATGTCGCGGACCCGCCGGGCCACGAGCGGACGATCCATCCAGTGGAACGACTGCGCGAACGTCGCCACCCGAAACGTGCCCAGCCCGGCCGGAAGCTCCTCGGCCCGCAGCTGCCGCCACCGCACACCGTCCACACCGGACCGGCGCGCCTCGGCGATCATGCCGGCGTCGGCGTCGACGCCCACCGCGCTCTCGAAGAGCGGCGCCAGCAGGAGCGTCGCCGAGCCCGGCCCGCACCCGACGTCGAGCAGCCGCCCCCGGCCGTCGAGCCCCAGCCCGTCGCGCAGCACGCCGGCGATCTCCGCCGGGTAGGGCAGCCGGCCGGCCGCGTAGTAGGGGGCGCTGCCGGTGTAGAGAGCCTCGTCCACCCGCCGAACCTAAGCCAGATCCCGTCCCCGCGCGCCCCGATTTATCCGGGTACGGTGATCGGATGGACGACCGCAGGCATCCGCACCTGGCCCGGCTCGACGCGCTCGTGGGCCGCTGGGTCGTGCGGCCCAAGGTGGAAGGCCTCGGCGCGGGCTGGTGCGAGTTCACCTGGGTCGAGGACGGCAAGTACCTGCGCCAGTTCGCCGACGCCGAGATACCGGAGACGGCACCGGCCGCCTGGCGGGAAGGCACCCCCTTCCCCACCACCGCGCTCATCGGCCTCGACGACACCACCGAGCGGTACACGATGCTGTACGCCGACGGTCGCGGCGTGCACCGCGTCTACCAGATGGCGTTCGACGGTCGGGTGTGGAGGGTGTGGCGCGAGGCCCCCGGCTTCGACCAGCGGTTCACCGGCACGCTCAGCGACGACGGCCAGGCTATCGACGGTCAGTGGGAGATGTCCCGCGACGGCGAGACATGGTCGGTCGACTTCGGCCTCACCTACACGCGCGAGGGCTGACTCTCCGCCCGGTGCCGCCGCCTCGGCCTGCTGGCCGCAACGGCCCGCCGCTGGCGCGGACCCGGGAAAATTCATCCGATGCGGGGGTGGGCGGCGAAGAACCGCCACACCAGGTCGGTCGCCACCACCCCCGCGTCCGGCGCGGCCAACGCACCCGTGGTCGCGCCGGGCCAGGAGTGCCCCATCCCCCCGATCGTGTAGACCTCGACGTCACTCCCGTCCGCGCAGTGTGACCGGTTCACCGCCACGTTGCGGGCCGGCCGCTTCGGCGCCGGCTTCACCTCGGCGCAGCGCAGCCGCTCCCGCCAGTTCTTGATGCCCGCCTCGAATTCGCCCGCGTACCTGTCCTGGTCGCCGATGAACGTGATCACCGAGACCGGGCTCTTCGGCGCGTACGTCTCCGCCGCCGGCAGGGCGCCGATGAAGCCGCCGCTCACCGCCCCGATCGCCGCGAAGACACCGGTCGCCTCGACCGCCGCGCGGAAGCTGAGGTCGCCGCCGTTGGAGATGCCGGTCAGGTAAACCCGGTCGGCGTCCACCTTCCACCCGCGCACGAGGTGGTCGGTGAGTGCTGTGAGGAAACCGACGTCGTCGGCTTGTCCACAGCAGATGAACGCGTTGAAGCCGCCGTTCACCCCGTCCGGGTACGCGGCGAGGAAGCCCTCCCGCTCCGCGAGCGCGTCGAGGCCGACCATCTCGCTCAGCGTCATACCGTCACCAGGGAACGGGTGGAGCGCGATCACCAGCGGCACCGGCCGGGTCCCGTCGTAGCCGGGCGGCGCGTGCAGACGGTAGCGGCGGGAGATGCCGCCGTGGTCGAGGGTGAGCGCGTGTTCGCCGGGTGCCGGCCGCACCGGCGTGGCCGTCGCGTGCGGTGGCCCGCTCGCCGCCGGGGCGGGCGGCCCGTCACCGCACGCGGCGAGGCCCAGCAGCAGCCCGACCGAGATCCCCCACACCGCCGTCCGTCGCACCGGCATACCCTGCGTGGCAGCGCAGGCGCGGGTCAACCCTTTCGGCGAGCGCCGAACACCGGCAAGCTGCATGGATGGTCAGGCTGCGGCTCTCCCCCACCGATCTTGGCCGCGTGCGGTTCGCCGCCCGCCCGCACCCGGTCGGCGCCGCCGCGCTGGCGAGCCAGGTGCTGCGCGCCGCCAACCCGCCGGGCCCGCTGACGCACCTGCTCCCGGCGTCGGGGCTGCTGCCCGACTTCGTCACGCCGTACCAGGGGCTCGGCTCCGTGGAGGCGGGCGTCGACGCGATCCGCTCCACCCCGCGGCGGCGGGTGCGGGCGGACGTGGCGCAAGCCTACGCGCGGCTGCCGGCCACCCCGTGGCGGCGCCGGCTGGCCGACGGCGACCGGGAGGCGGTGGAGCTGCTCGCGTCCGCGCTCGGCGGCTGGTTCGACGCGGAGTTGCGTCCACAGTGGAACGGCCTGCTGCTGGCCCACCGCCGGTGGGTGGATCGCGCCGCGCGGCGGTGGGCACTGTCCGGTGTGGACGGCGTGCTGGGCGACCTGCACCCGGCCGTGCGGTGGCGGGCGCCGGTACTCGAGGTCGACACCTGGTGGAGCGCGGACCTGGACGGCGCGGGCGAGGGCCTGGTGATCGTGCCCAGCCCGTTCGCCGGGCCGCGCCCGCGCCTGCTGGTGGAGCGCGGACGGCCGGCGTTGCTGGTCTTCCCGGTGGCGCCGCCGGCGGCGACGGACGGCGACGCCCTGGCCCGGCTATTGGGGCGGACCCGGGCGGCGGTGCTGCGCCGGCTGGGCGAGCCGGGCCGCCACACGACGACGGCGCTGGCCCGCGCCGCGGGCGTCAGCGTCCCGTCGGCCTCCGAGCACGCCGCCGCGTTGCGGGCAGCCGGCCTCCTCACCAGCGAACGCGACGGCGGCGCGGTCCTGCACCGGCTCACCCCGCTCGGCGTCGAGATGCTGGGTGGCGCCGGCTGACCACGACGGTTCACCGGCATCTATCCGGTTTTCGCCCGATGGTCACACGCGTGGCGCCGTCAACAGCGAAGATTCCTCACAATCGATCCCATCCGGATTGTGGGGAGGAACCATGCTCAACAAGTCCACAGTGGCCGCCGTCGCCACGGCGGCGCTCGTGGCCGTGGGGCTCGCGGTGCCGACACCGGCCGCCGCCGCGCCCAGCCGCGCCCAGCTCGCGCTGCGCTGGGCGCCGATCCACCACCAGGACGTGGACGCCACCGGCACCCACGCGCTCGGCGGCCGTGCCGACTACATCACCCGCGTCGACTTCGACGGCGACCTCAACGGCCGCAACAACTGGGACCGCGCCGGGCAGCCCGGCACATCGCTCGCCGCGCACGCGTACTACTCGGTGGTCGAGACGAGCTCCCACTGGTACATCACGTACTTCTTCTTCCACCCCCGCGACTGGGTCGACCACCCGTTCTTCGAGACCGAGCACGAGAACGACGGCGAGGGCGTCATGCTCGCCATCGAGCGGGACGGCTCGGAGTACGGCGTGCTGCGCGCCGCGGTGACCGTCGCACACACCAACTTCTACTCGTACACGACGTCGGGCAGCACGTGGTCGGGCGGGCGGGAGGATGTTGACGGCACCCTCAACCTGGCCGCGTCGCCGCACGACTCGTTCCTGCACCCGGTGACCGCGCAGCAGGCGCAGGGCCACGGGCTCAAGGCCCATCCGCAGTACGCCATCAACGGCGACGGCATCATCTACTACCCGTCCACCGTGGCCGAGACCCCGAGCAGCGGCAACGACCGCGACGTCCAGTACCAGCTCATCGACATCTTCGCGGCCGGCGGCCTGTGGGCGGAGCGTAACAACACGAGCCTCTTCGCCAACCTGGGCACGTTCGCCGGCGACACCTCGGGCGGCTGTGGACAGGGCACGTTCGGCTGCGGGACCAACTCGGCGAACGCCCCGTGGGGCTGGGACGACGGCGACGACCTGCCCGGCCGCGGGGAGATCGCCACAAACCCGGCCAAGCTCTCCGTCGAGTACTTCACGATCCCCGGCGGGGTCAGCCGGACCTACACCTACAACCCGTACGCCGGCGCGGCCGCCGCCCTGAGCGCCGCGGCGAAGACCGCGCCACGCGTGGTCGACTGACCGGACGATCAGCGCGGCCGGGCGGTGGTGCCCGGCCGCGCCCCGGCCCTCTCCCAGAGGCCACGCGGCGGGATCGCCGCGAACGCTCGGGTTCAGCGGCGGAACGCGGTCCAGGCCGCCACACCGAGCGCCGCCACGACCGCGCCGAGCTTGACCGCGGCGTGCACCGGTAGGGCGTAGACGATGACGGCCACGGAGGCGGCGGCGAGGACCGCGGGCACCGCCGCCCAGACCACCCGCGACGGAGCCCGCCGGCCGCGCACGACCAGCGCCATCACGACGGTCAGCACCAGCAGCGCCATCGAGACGAGGATCCACCCCTGGCTCGCCCCCGCCGCCCGCCCGCCGGACGCCGTGGGGCCGTCCTCGCGCGCGAAGAGGGCGACGCCGCCCAGCACCAGGAGCACCGCGGCCACCCCGACTACCGCCGCCCACGGCAGACAGCCCCAGCCGCGGCCAACTCTCGGCCTGGCCGGCGTCCCGGGCCACATCTGCGCGCCTCCACCCGCCCGCGGAGCCGGGTATCCGGGCCCCGCCGTCCCTTCTCCCGGTCGACGCCCGGGCGCGCCGTCTTCCGGTCGGCGCTCGGGAGGCCACGACGCCGCGCCGACTCCCGACGACGGCGGCACAGGGCCGACCGGCTCGCCCGCATCTTCTTCTGGTCGACGCCCGGCCGCGCCTACTTCCGGTCGGCGCCCGGCCGCGCCGTCTTCCGGTCGACGCCCGGGCGCGCCGTCTTCCGGTCGACGCTCGGCCGATCCTTCTTGCGGTCGGCGCCCGGCCGCGCCGTCTTCCGGTCGACGCTCGGAAGACCAGGGTGCCTCGGGCTGTGCGGGCCTGGGCATATCCGGCGGCGGTGCGGCCGGCGAGGCTCCCGGCGCGGCGGGCACGCTCGGCGGCGGGGCGACTGGTGAGGGCTCCGGATGGCTGGCCGCCGTCTCCGGGCGCGGCGGCGGCACGGTCGCCGGCGGAATCCGCGACGGCTCGGACGCGGCGGGCGGCGGCACGGCGGCTGCCGGCGGGCCCGACGGCCGAGAGACGGCGGATGGCGGCACGGGCTCCGGCGGCAGGGCCGTGGCGACGCCGGCCGGCAGGTGTGGCGCCGGCGCGGGTGGTGGCGGGCCGCTCCCGTCGCGGCCAACGCGCTGCAGCCGGGCCTCCCGCAGCGCCAGCGCCGATACCGCTAGGCTGGCGACTCCGGTGGCGACCTGGATGACGTCGGTCGTGGACGGCATCCGACAAGTCTCCACTCTCCACCCCGGACGGCGCGACGCCCCCGCCGAGTCAATCTGGGCCTCCGGGGTATCGACGTGCCCGCGCGCCTCGCCGGACGCGAGCGCGGCGGATCCACTGTGGACAGAATGCGCCCTCCGGCCGGTTCCCTTGCTTGGTCGTCGAAATGGCAGCCCCGGGCGTTCCACTCATCGAAGGATCGGCCCTGGATCGACGCCAGCGCGATGATCGTTCGCCCGACAACCGCAGGACACGCCGACCAGAGTGCGGATTTCGGGCGAACGATCATGCTGGCCTCGGGTCCGGGAGGGGGCCGTGACGCGCCGTGGAGAGCGCCCCATCTGGGCTAACGATCGTCGACGGACGCCTCCGACTTCGTAACCTCTCGCGCAACGACCGCACGTAACGGCGGTGGGTGCGGTCGCGCGGTTGGGCGGTCAGGCCGGCGCGGAGCAGCGCGGCCTAGCCGTCCACATGCGACTCCAGCCGGCGCCTAGGCAGGCGGCGGCCGTTTACACCTCCGACCGTCGGCGAGGCCGAGGCAGGCGGTGAGGCGTACCCGGACCGCCAGCGCGGCCCGCGGCGCCGCCCGGCCACGGCGGGCGTGCGACCGTGGCCAGGTCGCCGAGGAAATGGGCGGGCTCGGGCACACCGGCCGGTTGCGTCGCCTCGGCGCGGTCGAGCCCGGCGCGCCGATCCTGAGTGGCCACGCAGTCTGCTGCCGCACCGGAATAACCGCCACGACGTCCGGCATGTCCCGCCGGATGCGTGTCAGTGCCCGCTCGACCGTTCCGTCCATCTTGGTCAGTATCTTGGTTGAGGATTGAACCACCCGCGCCCGCCGCGCGTGGTATCCGTACGCTAACGCGCAGCCCACCACCGAGGAGGCACCGTTGTTCGAGGAGTTCATGGGGATTCCCGCGCATCCCCTGTTGATACACGCGGCCGTGGTCTTCGTGCCGCTGCTCGCGCTGGCGGCGGTGGCGTACGCGCTGGTGCCGTTCCTGCGCCCACACATCCGGCTCGTGCTGGCCGGTCTCGCGCTCATCGGCCCGCTGTCGGCGCTCGCCGCGCGGCTTTCCGGCGACGCGTTCTTCGAGCGGATGCGGGAGCGGGGCCGGGTGACCGAGGGCTTCATCCCGACCATCGAGCGGCACCAGGGCTTCGGCGAGATGACGATGTGGTCCGCGATCGCGCTGGGTGTGGTCACGCTGGCGCTGGTGTATTTCGTCGGCCCGAGCGGCGCCGTGGCTCGCACCGCGGGCGGCCCGGGCGGCACGCGGGTGGTGTCGCTGGCGCTGACCGTGCTGTCGGTCGCGGCGGCCGCGGTCGCGCTCTACTACGTCATCCGCACCGGCGACTCCGGCGCCAAGGCGGTGTGGGACGGCCAGTGACTGACCGGTCGCTCAGGCACGGCTCTCCTGAGTGACCGATCAGCGCACGCGACAGCTCAGCCAAGAACCGAGCGATGGCGGCGACGGACTGAGCGACCGATCAGGCACAGCGGCTCAGCCCCGACGGACCGAGCGACCGATCAGGCACACCGGCTCAGCCCCCGACGAACCGAGCTACCGATCAGGCGCATGCGGCGGCTCAGCCCGGCAAGGGCTGAGCCGCCGCTCGGTACTCCTGCGGGCTCACCCCGCGCACCCGCTTGAAGGCGGCGCTCAGCGCGAACGGGCTGCCATACCCCACCTGCCGCGCGACCGCGCCCAGCGTCGCGTCCGGCTCGCGGAGCAGGTCGGCGGCGAGCGCGAGGCGCCACGACGTGAGGTATGCCATCGGCGGCTCGCCGACCAGGTCGGTGAAGCGCCGGGCCAGCGCGGCCCGGGACACGCCGAGCCGCCCGGCGAGGCCGGCGACCGTCCACGGGTGGGCCGGATGGTTGTGCAGCATGCGCAGCGCGCGCCCGACGACCGGGTCGGCCTGCGCGCGAAACCACCCCGGCGTCGACTCGGCCCGCGCGAACCACGCCCGGAGCACCGCGATGAGCAAAAGGTCGAGCAGCCGGTCGAGGACCGCGGACTGGCCCTGGTCGTCTTTCGTGATCTCCGTGGCCAGCAGCGGGACGAGCGGGCTGTCCCACTCGTCGTGGGCCAGCACGAGCACCGGCGGGAGCGCGCGCAGCAGCCGGTCGCTGATCTCGCCGGCGCTCTGGTAGGTGCCGACGAGCATCACCGAGGCGCCGTCGTCGGCGTTGCCCCACGTACGCACGCCACGGTCCATCGCGACGCTCAGATCCTCGCCGTACAGCGTCGTGCAGCGCTCGTCCGGATGGATGACCACCTGCGGCGGCGTCGCGGGGTCGTCGGCCACCGTGTAGGGGTCGGGTCCGCGCACCACCACCACGTCGCCCGCGCGCACCTCGACGGGGTCGCGGCCGTCGATCATGAGCCAGCAGGTGCCGCGCGCGACGGCGAAGACGGCCAGCGGCGCGCGGTCCTGGACCCGCACCGACCACGGCGGATCGAGCACCACGCGGAGCAGGAACGCGCCGCGGGCGCGGGGGCCGTCGAGCAGACCGGCGAGCGCGTCCACCCGCCCAGCGTAGACGATCGCGTATGCTCGTGCGCTCGCCGGCCATGGCCCGCACGAGCGCCCGCCGGTGCAATGAACACATGACTTACCTGCTGATTGGCGGCACCGGCAAGACCGGCCGCCGCGTCAACGACCGTCTCACCGCCCGCGGCCTGCCGGTGCGCGTCGGCTCGCGTTCGGGGCGGCCGCCCTTCGACTGGAACGCCGACCCCGACACCTGGACCCCGCTCTTCGACGGCGTCACCGCCGCCTACGTCACCTACTACCCCGACCTCGCCTTCCCGGGCGCCGCGGAGTCGATCCGGGCCTTCGCGGAGAGGGCCACCACCGCCGGTGTACGCCGCCTGGTGTTGCTGTCCGGCCGCGGCGAGGAGGAGGCGGAGGTCTCCGAGCGGGAGCTGCGCGCGGTCGCTACAGAGTGGACGGTGGTCCGGGCGACCTGGTTCGCGCAGGACTTCAACGAGCACTTCCTGCTCCCGCCGGTGCTGGCCGGGGAGATCGCGCTGCCCACCGACGTGCCGGAGCCGTTCGTCGACCTGGAGGACGTGGCGGACGTCGTGGTGGCCGCGCTGACCGAGGACGGGCACCACGGGATGACGTACGAGCTGACCGGCCCGCGGCTGGTGACCTTCGCCGAGGCGGCGGCGGAGATCTCGGCCGCGTCCGGGCGGCCGGTGCGCTTCGAGCGCGTCACGCCGGCCGAGTGCACCGCGCGGATGCTCGCCGGCGGGGTGCCGGCCGAGGAGGCGGAGGCGCTGACCGACCTGTTCGCCCGCATCCTCGACGGCCGCAACGCCCACGTGACCGGTGACGTGAAGCGCGTGACCGGTCACGAGGCCCGCGACTTCCGCGACTTCGTCCGGGTCGCCGCCGCGACCGGGGTGTGGAATCCGAGCTGACATACCCCGCCATGCCTGTGGACGGCGCGCACGGAGGTCGCCGTCCACAGGTGGAAAGGGAGCGAAAGGCTACTGCTCGACGGTCAGCGGATCGCCGGTCTCCAGCAGCGTCTTGAGGCTGGACAGGATCGGTGGCCAGCCCTCCGAGACACCGCCGAGGATGACGCTGCCGGGGTCGAAGTCGTCGTGCGTCACGGTGAGCTTGACCAGGTCGCCGACGGGCTCGATGTCGAACGTCACCTTCGACCGGCGCTCCGCCGACGCCTTCTTCAGGAACTCGTGGTCGTCGCCGAACGCCGCCACGAACTCGGGTGTGACCGTGTGCCACGAGTAGCTGAGCCTGCGCGGCGGCTCCGCCGCGAGCACCACCGACCCGCCGTCGGCGATCGTCACCTTGTCGAGCTCCCAGGTGACCGCGCTGCCCACCTGCCAGTCGGACTTGAGCGCGAGACCCCAGTAACGCTTCGTGAAGGCCGGGTCGGTGAGCGCGGCCCAGGTACGCTCCGGCGTCGACTTGATGTAGGTGATGTAGACGAACCTGTCGTCCATCGTCTGCTCCTCCAGGGCGTGCTTGAGGTCGGCGAGGGCGTCGGCCCGCGCCCGGTCGTACCGGTTCATCCACCGGTCGGCGATGGCGTTGATCGGCTCGGCGTTGAGAAAGCAACGGCGCGCTGGGCGGCATGGTCTTCGGCGGCGTGGCCACCGAGACCGTGCAGCTCAACGAGAAGACACTGTGGACCGGTGGGCCCGGCTCGGCGCAGGGATACAACTTCGGCAACTGGACCTCGCCCCGCCCCGGCGCCATCGAGCAGGTGCGGGCCGACCTCGACGCCCGGCTGCGGATCAGCCCGCAGGAGGTGGCCGACCGGCTCGGCCAGCCGAAGAGCGGCTTCGGTTCGTACAACACGTTCGGCGACCTGACCCTCCGGCTGCCCACCGACCCCGGCGCCGTGCGGGAGTACCGCCGCGAGCTCGACATCGCCCACGCGGTCGCCCGGGTGTCCTACGTGGACGGCGGCGTGCGCTACACCCGGGAGTACTTCGCCAGCCACCCGGACGGCGTGCTCGTCGCCCGGGTGAGCGCGGACCAGCCGGGCAAGGTCGGCTTCACCGCCGGCGTCACCGCGCCGAGCAACCGGTCGAAGACCACCACGGCCACCGGCGGGCGCATCACCTTCGCCGGCGCGCTCGACGACAACAAGCTCAGGTTCGAAAGCCAGATCCTGGTACGCAACGAGGGCGGCTCGCGCAGCGACAACGCGGACGGCACCGTGAGCGTCAGCGGCGCCGACGCGGCCGTCGTGATCCTGGGCGCGGCCACCGACTACGCCGACCGGTACCCGGCCTACCGCGGCCCCGACCCGCACGCCGCGGTCACCGCCATCGTCGACGCGGCCGCCGCGAAGTCCTACGAGGACCTGCTGGCCGCCCACCGCGCCGACTACGAGACGCTCTTCACCCGCGTGTCCCTCGACATCGGACAGTCGATGCCGGGGATACCGACGGACGAGCTGCTGAGGTCCTATGCGGGCGGCACGAGCCCGGCCGATCGGGCGCTCGAGGCCCTGTACTTCCAGTACGGCCGCTACCTGCTCATCGCCTCCTCCCGGGACGGCTCGCTCCCGGCCAACCTGCAGGGCGTGTGGAACAACTCGACGAACCCGCCGTGGGACGCCGACTACCACGTCAACATCAACCTTCAGATGAACTACTGGCCCGCCGAGACCACCAACCTGTCGGAGACCACGGGACCGCTCTTCGACTACGTCGACGCGATGGTGCCGCCCGGCCGCCACACGGCCCAGTACATGTACGGCAACCGGGGCTGGGTCGTCAACAACGAGACGAACCCGTGGGGCTTCACCGGCGTGCACAGCTACCCGCAGTCGTTCTGGTTTCCGGAGGCGGGCGCGTGGCTGGCGCTGCACTACTGGGAGCACTACCGGTTCACGAAGGACACCGCGTTCCTGCGGCAGCGGGCGTACCCGCTGATGCGGGAGCTTGCCGAGTTCTGGCTGGACGAGCTGGTCGTCGACCCGCGCGACGGCAAGCTCGTGGTGTCGCCCAGCTACTCACCGGAAAACGGCGAGTTCACCGCGGGCGCCTCGATGTCGCAGCAGATAGTTTGGAGCCTGTTCACCAACCTGCTCGCGGCGGGCAAGGTCCTCGGCGGCGACGGACCCTTCCGCGCCGAGGTGCGGTCCACTCTGGAGCGGCTCGACCCGGGCACCCGGATCGGCTCGTGGGGCCAGCTCCAGGAGTGGAAGGGCGACTGGGACAGCCCCACCGACCAGCACCGGCACGTCTCCCATCTGTTCGCCCTGCACCCGGGCGACCAGATCGCCCCGCTGACCGACCCCGAGTACGCGGCGGCCGCCAAGGTCTCGCTGACCGCGCGGGGCGACGGCGGCACCGGGTGGAGCAAGGCCTGGAAGGTCAATTTCTGGTCCCGCCTGCTGGACGGCGACCACGCCCACAAGATGCTCAGCGAGCAGCTCCGCTTCAGCACGCTGGCCAACTTGTGGGACACGCACCCGCCGTTCCAGATCGACGGCAACTTCGGCGCCACCGCCGGCGTGGCGGAGATGCTGCTGCAGAGCCACACCGGCGACGTGCACGTGCTCCCGGCCCTGCCCGGCGCCTGGCCGGACGGCTCGGTCAAAGGACTGCGGGCCCGCGGTGACCTCGCCGTCGACGCGCGGTGGGCCAGCGGCGCCGCCCGGGAGATCGCGGTGACGGCCGGCTCCACCGGTGACGTGACGCTGCGCAACCCGCTCTTCGCCGGCCCGTACCGCCTTGTCGACGCGACCACCGGCCGCACGGTGCGACCGGAGGGCACCGGCGAGCGGGTCACGTTCACCGCGCGCCAGGGCCACCGGTACCTGGCCACGGCCGACGTGACCGTGGCCGTGGCGGCACCGTCCACTCTGGAGGTCGGTGACTCCGCCCAGGTGACCGTCACGGTGGATGCCACGGCGAGCGTCCCGCCGTCGAGCCTCCGGCTGGCCGTGCCGGAAGGCTGGACGGTCCGCCCGGCCACGGTGCCGGTGCCCCGGTCGCGCGCCGGCGACTCGCAGGTGTACCGCTTCACCGTCGGCGTCACCCCCGAGGCCACACCGGGTCCGGCGCGGTTGACGGCCAGGCTCGTGGGGCCCGGCTGGCGTTCCGCCGGATCCGCCACGGTGCACCTGCCCGTGCCGCCGCCCTGCCCGATCCCGGACCCGGCGGCCGGCCCGCTCGTCGCGTGGGATCCGGCGAGGGGCGACACCGTGGTGGACGTTTCCTCCTACGGCCGCGACGCCACCGTCCAGGGTGGAGCCGCTTACACGGCTGAGGGGCTGGTGCTCGACGGCGACAGGTTCCTCCGCACCGCGCCGACGACGCTTGGATACCTGCCGAGGGCCACGTTCGCGGCCGAGGTGAAGGTGACGACGAGCGGCGGTTACCGCCGCCTCTTCGACTCCCAGCCGAGCGGCGACCCCGGCACCGACGGCGTCCTGATCGACCTGACGCCGGCCGACCAGGTGCGCTTCATCGGCGCAGGCCAGGGCGTCACGACCGGCGCCGTGGTGCCCACGGGCAGATACGTCGATGTGGTCGTCACGCTCGACGAGGGCGACCTGACCGTCTACCTCGACGGCCAGGTGGCCGCCACGGCCCAGATGGGCCCGGCCATCTTCGGGTGCAGCAACCGCGAGCTGCGGTTCGCGGCCGACCAGGGCGGCGGGCAGCGCCTGACCGGCGAGGTGGACCGCATGGCCATCTTCCCCTCGGCCCTGTCCGCGGCCGACGTCGGCCGTTGGCAGGCCCTCGCCTTCGGCGGAGGCGAGCGCCGAGGCACGAATTCCTGAACAGGCCCCAGAGAGCTTTCGGAGTCGGGGGACACCTTGGCCCCGCCTGGCGGCGAAAACCCTTTCCAAACAAAGAGATTTGGGCTACCGCGATGTCCGTCGTGGTCCAGACCGTCGCTCCCGCGGCCTCACCCTGCGCGTCTGGGCAATCTCACCCCTGGGCCGGCTACGCCGGCCCTGCCCGGATCTGTGCGCGGGGGATGCTTTGGCGCGTGGCCAGCGGTGGATGGGTACGGCCACGGGGAGCGGCGGCTTGGACCAGACAGTCCAAATAGCCGAGACGTGTAGGTGCCGCCGCACCGCCGGTGATCTAACGTAACCAAAGTCGGGGACGCAGGTCGGCGCTTGTCCACAGTGTCCTAAGCCGCCAAAGCCGGCCACGACCCGAGCCGGGCGGCCCCCGATCGCGGGCAGTAGCCGCCCCCCGGCACCAGGTTCGCGATCTAGAACGGTTAGGGCGCTATATCGACCCTAACCGTTCTAGATCCACACCTGCGGCCCGAAGTTGATTACGCTACGTTACCGGCGGTGCGGCGGCACTGCACATTTCGACCATTTTGGGCTACCGCGACGTCCGTCATGGTCCAAGCCGCCGCTCCTCGTGGCCGCACCCGTCCGCGGCTGGCCACGCGCCAAGATCCCGCGTGACCAGGCGCGGGCAGGCTTTCGGGGCGGCGTAGCCGGCCGGGGTGAGATTGCCCAGACGCGCAGGGTGAGGCCACGGGAGCAACGGTCTGGACCACGACGGACATCGCGGTAGCCCAAATCTTCTTGTTGGGAAAGGGTTTCGACGTCACGAAGACGTACCGTCCACCGCTGGACACGCACCGAAGTAGTCCCGCGCGCACAGGGCCGGCGTAGCCCGGCTCGGTCGTGGCCGGCCTGGCGGCTTAGGACACTGTGGACAAGCGCCGACCTCAACCCCGGAAAGGTCTCTAGTCCGGCAGAAGGCCGTGGTCGTGCGCGTACACGGCCGCCTGGGTGCGGTCGCGCAGCCCGAGCCGGCCGAGGATGCGCGAGATGTGGTTCTTCACTGTGCCCTCGCTCAGGAAGAGGCGCCCGGCGATCTCCCGGTTGGTGGAGCCGGTGGCGACCAGACGCAGGATGTCGATCTCGCGGGCGGTGAGCACCTCGTCGGGGCGCGGCGCGGGCGGCGGCGCCACCGGGCGGGCACCGCCGCGGGCGAGCGCCGCGGCCAGGCTGGCCGTGACCGACGAGTCGAGCTGGGCGACGCCCGCGTTGGCCAGCCGCACCGCCTGGGCGAGGTCGGCCGCGGGCAGGTCCTTGAGCAGGTAGCCGCTCGCGCCCGCGCGCAGCGCCTGCAGCACGTACTCCTCGTCGTCGAACGTGGTGAGCATGATGACCCGGACCTCCGGCGCACGCCGGTGCAGGATCGCGGTCGCCTCGACACCGTCCATCTCGGGCATGCGCACGTCCATCAGCACCACATGCGGCGCCAGTTCGGCGGCCGCGTTGAGGGCGGCCTTGCCGTCTGCCGCCGTGCCCACGACGGTGATGCCGGGCTGGATGCCGAGCAGCGACGCGATGCCCTCGCGCACGAGCTGCTGGTCGTCGACGACGAGCACCCGCACCGCGTCGCTCATGCCGTGCTCCAGGCGGGCGCGGGCGGGATGGTCACGGTGATGACCGTGCCGGCGCCGGGTCCACTGTCGACACTGACCTCGCCGCCGACGAGCTCCACCCGCTCGCGCATGCCGAGCAGCCCGAAACCCTCGCCCGGCTTCTCGAAGCCCCGCCCGTCGTCCGCGACGACGAGCCGCGCGCCCGCCTCGTCGAACGCCGCCGACACGGTGACCACGCTCGCCTCCGCGTGCCGGCGCGCGTTGGTCAGCCCTTCCTGTGCGGCGCGGTACAGCGCGGTGAGCGCCGCGGTGTCGTACCGGTCGGGTTCGCCGGTGACGGTGACCGTGACCGCCGGCCCACCCGCGTCGAGGGCGAGGCCGGTGAGCGCGTCCCGGAGCGAGAACGGCGGCCGCTCCTCGCGCAGCGCGTGCACCGAGCGGCGCACGTCGGCGAGCGCGTCGCGGGCCGAACCCCGCGCGTCGGCGACGGCCCGCGCGGCGAGCACCGGGTCGCGGTCGGCGAAGGCGCTGGCCTTCTCCAGCTGGATCGCGATCGCGGTCAGGTGGTGGCCGAGGCTGTCGTGGATGTCGCGCGCCACCCTGTTGCGCTCCATCGCGGCGGAGAGCTCCGCGACGCGGTCGAGCGTGCGCTCCAGCCGGCCCCGGGCGTCGCGCTCGGCGCTCGCGACCGCCGCCATGCAGACCGCGAGCACCAGACCGATGGTGAACATTAGCAGGTCGGAGACGTACTCGGCGTCGCGGTACCAGTCCGGTGTGGACAGGCTGAACCCGGTGACGATGAGCGCGAGGCAGGCGGCGGCGAGCGCGACGCTGGTGGCCCGGCCGAAGGCGAAGTACGCGACGAACGGCACGAGCACGAACAGCGCCCGCGACGTGCCGGAGCCGTCGAGCAGCGCGGCGGCGGCGAAGAGCCCGATCCGCGCGGCGAGCAGGAGCCCGCGGTGGACCGGCGTGCGCCACTCGATCAGCTCGACGCCGAAGAGGAGCGCGAGCACGAGCACGAAGCCGGCGAGCCGACCCGGTTGGTCCAGGCCCTCCCCGACCAGCGACCAGTAGACGCCGCCGGCGAGGACGGCGCCGTACACCACGGCCGCCGCCCACGGGACGGGCCGCCGGGGACGGTCCATCCGGGCCTCCTTCCACAGCCTCCTGCTGTGCAGGCTACGACCCGACAGCCGGATGCGGACCATCCGCGACCGCATTCTGGCCGTTCCACACGTGCCGTTCGGCTGGCTTCCCGGCACTTACCGCCACCGACCGCCCGCGCCTACGGTCGGCCCACACACGTATCCGGAAGGAAGGTGCCGCCTTGTCCACAACCTGGCTCCTGCGATTCGGGGCCGCCTGCGGCGTGGTCCTCGGGTTGTCCACAGCCGTGCCCGGCCTCATCGAGGCGTTCACCGGCGAGACCGCCGCCACGAGCTTCGTCATCGGCGTCGGCGCGACGTTCGGCGCGCCCGCCCTCACCGCCCTCTACCTGCGGCAACGCGTCGAGTCGGGCCGCTTCGGGGCGATCGCGTACGCGGTGAACCTGATCGGTCTCGGCCTGTTCGCCGGAGTTGCCTTCGCCCTCAACCTGGTGCTGTTCTACGTCGACGAGGCGGTCGCCGACGACGTGCTGGCCGGCCCGACCCGGTTCGCGGTGCTCGGGAGCGCGCTGGTCTTCGTGGCCGGCACGATCCTGTTCGGCGTGTCGATGCTGCGGGCGCGGGTGCTCCCGGCGGTGCCCGCGGCGGGGTACGGCGCCGGGTTCACGCTGCTGGCCCTGCTCGCCCCGCTGCCCGACTCGCCGCTGACCAGCGCGGTGCACGTGCTCGCCGGCGGGTCGCTGATCTGGCTGTGCGCGGCGGTGCGCGCCCCCTCGCCAGTCCCGCCGCCGGGCGTGCCGATGGCGAGCCGCGCCGGCTGACCGGTGCCCTCCCAGGGCCGCGGACGAGCGGGTCCTCAGTGGACCCGCTCGCCGTCGACGTACGTCCGCACGACGCGCGCCTCGTCGATCTCCTCCGGCGGCCCGGCGAACGGGTCACGGTCGAGGACGGCGAGGTCGGCCGCGAGCCCCACCTCGAGCGCACCGCACACCCGCTCGTGGTGGTTGACCCACGCGCTGCCGGCCGTGTACGCGGTCAGCGCCGCCGACAGGTCCAGCGCCTGCTCGGGCAGGAACGGCGCCGCCGACTCGCCGGGCGCCACGCGGGTCACCGCCACCCTCACGCCCCACAGCGGATCGGGGCTGCTGACCGGCCAGTCACTGCCCGCCGCGAGATGCGCCCCGGCCCGGTGGAGGTCGCCGAACGGGTACTGCCGCGCGGCGAGCCCCGCGCCGAGGAACGGGATCGTCAGCTCGTCCATCTGCGGCTCGTGGCAGGCCCACAGCGGCTGCATGTTGGCGGCGGCCCCAAGTTGGCCGAAGCGCGGCACGTCGGCCGCCTGCACGACCTGGAGGTGGGCGAGGTGGTGCCGCCCGCCGCCCGGCCCGTTGCGGTCACGGGCGGCCTCGACGGCGTCGAGGGCCTCGCGCACGGCGCGGTCACCGAGCGCGTGGAAGTGCACCTGGAACCCGTCCGCGTCGAGGGCGGTCAGGTACTCGCGCAGGGCCGCCGGGTCCACGAAGGACAGACCGGCGTTGCCGGTGACGCGGCCGTCGGCGTCCCGGTAGGGCCGGGTCATCGCGGCCGTGAAGTTTTCCGCGACGCCGTCCAGCATGATCTTCACGGCCGGGGTCGTGAAGCGCCGCCCGGCGGACGCGGCGGAGCGGCGATCGCGCAGGTCGCCCAGCTGGTCGAGGCCGCGCTCGCGGTCCCACCACAGCGCGCCGGTGACCCGCGCCTTCAGCCGCCCGTCGGCGTCCGCGCGCAGGTAGGTGTCGAGCGGGTCGGGCTGGCCCAGGTAGGAGCCGACGATCGCGTCCTGCCATCCGGTGACGCCGAGGGCGAAGAGGTGCCGCTGGGCGAGGTCGAACGCGGTGTCCAGCTCGCGCGCGGTGAACGCGGGCAGCAGCCGGCCGACGAGCGGGGCCGCGCCTTCGTGCAGCATGCCGGTCGGCTCGCCGCCGGGGTCGCGCTCGATGCGACCGTCGGGCGGGTCGGGCGTGTGGCGGTCGATGCCGGCGAGCGCCAGCGCGCGGCTGTTGACCCAGGCGCCGTGGTAGTCGCGGTTGGGCAGGTACACCGGGCGGTCGGGCACCGCCTCGTCCAGCGGCTCCTTGCGCGGCGTGCCGCCCGGAAACGCCTCCATCGACCAGCCGCCCCCGCGTATCCACAGCAGGTCGGGATGCGCGGCCGCGTAGGCGCGCACGTTTTCCACATACCCCGCGGCGTCGCCCTCCCGGTCGAGCGTGCAGCCGAGCAGCTGGATGCCCGCGTACACCGGGTGGGCGTGGGCGTCGACGAACCCGGGCAGGAGCAGCCCGCCGTCGAGGTCGACGACCGTCGTGCCCGCACCGGCCAGGTCGGACACGGAGGGGCCGACGGCGACGATCCGCCCGCCGCGGACCGCGACACCACCGGGTCGGGAGCGACCGCCGGTGAAGACCGAGCCACCCACGAAGACGAGGTCGGGCCGGGACACGGCACAACTTTAGGCCAGGCTGAACTTCTCGGCGTGCACCTGCCGCCGGGGAACTCCCAGCGCGCGGAGGCTGTGGACGACCGCGTCGGTCATCGCCGGCGGACCGCAGACGAAGACGTCCCGTCCCATGATGTCCGGGATGGCGGCGGCCAGGTTGGCGGGGGCGAACGGGACGTTCGGCGGCGTGCCGGCACCGGTGCGGCCGGTGAGCACGTGGAGGTGCGCGCCGCGGGCCTTGGCGAGCGCCCGCAGCTCGGGCAGCAGCACGGCCTCCGCCGCGGTGTGCACGCGGTACAGCACCGTCGTCGGCCCGCCCGGCTCCTCCAGCAGCGCCCGGATCGGGGTGATACCCACGCCGCCGGCGATGAGCAGCGAGGCGGGGCGGGTCTGGTGGATGGTCGTGAACGCGCCGTACGGCCCCTCGGCGAAGACGCGGCTGCCGACCGGCACGTGGCGCAGCCCGGCGCTGCCCTTCCCGACGGCCTTCGCGGTCAGCCGGAGCGAGGCGCCGTTGGGCGCCGCCGAGAGCGAGAACGGGTTGGCCCGCCACCAGCCGTGGTGGCCCGGAAACCGCCAGATGAAGAACTGCCCGGCCCGAGCCGGCAGCTTGTCGAGGTGCCGGCCGGTGATGTGGACGGAGACCACGTCGTCCGACTCGGGTATCACCGCCGCGACCCTGAACCTGTGGTAAAGGTTGCGCCACACCGGCAGGACCACGCGGCCGGCGAGCAGCGCGGCGAGCACGAGGCTCCACACCGCCCACCAGTACACCGTGGCCCAGGCGGCGTCGAAGGTCGTCCCCTCCATCGCCTGATGCAGGAGCCCGACGCCGAGCGCCACGTAGATCAGCAGGTGGAGGGCGTGCCACGCCTCGTACGGCAGGCGGCGGCGCACGTACCGGATCGAAATTGACCCGACCGCCAGGATGATGGCGGCCGCGCACATGCCGAGCAGCCCGCCGGTGACGCCGGCCAGGCTGAGGAAGGTGTCCCACGGCGAGTCGGAGGCGAGGTCCGAGTAGCCGGCGATGATGAACGTGAAGTGGAGGATGAGGGTCCAGAAGAGGCCGAACCCGATCCACCGGTGCCACACGGTGAGCCGGTCCATCCCGATGCGGCGGTCCAGCCACGGCAGGCGGGCGACGAGCACGATCTGCAGCATCATGATGGCCGCGAGGTGCAGCCCGAAGAACTTGCCGACGGTGAGCAGCGAGTTCTTGCCCTGGCCGTAGCGGACGAACATGTACTCCACGACGGCGAGGTGCACCGCGACGGCCGTCCACAGCGCCACCCGCGCCAGCGCGCCCACGGCCATGACAATCGCCCCCACATGATCGGCTCTTCCGGCACTGTCAGTACGAGCGGAACGGCCAGGTGGGGTCAGTCAGCTATCCGACGTATCCGTGCTGAGCGGCGACTCAGCCGGCGGGCGCGGTGAGCACGCTCATCACGTCGCGCAGGTACGCCCGCCGTCCATCCGCCGTGTCCGGCAGCACGCCGTCGGTGGAGTGCGCGAGCTGGGCGTGGCCGAGGTACGCGCTGTAGGCGAGCAGGGCGCGCGACCGCGCCTCCGGCAGCGGGAAGCCGAGCCGGCTGAAGACGGTGACGATCAGCCCGATCCGCGCGCGGGTGACCCGGTCGATGGCCCGCGCCACCGCCGGCTGCCCGGCCGCGGCGAGCAGCGCCGGCCCCACGCGGTCCCGTTCCGCCGCCTCGATCACGCGCACGATGAGGGTGCGGAGCTGGCCGGCCGGATCCTCGGTCGCGTTGGCGATCTCGTCGATCACGGCGGTGGTGGTCCGCTCCTCCCACTGGGCGAGCGCGGCCTCCAGCAGCGCCGCCCGGTTGGGGAAGTGCCAGTAGAAGCTGCCCTTCGTGGTGCCGAGACGGGCGGCGATCGGCTCGACGGCCACCGCGGCCAACCCGCCGTCCGCGATGGCGGCCAGTGCCGCCTCCACCCAGTCTTCCCGCGCCAGGCGGCGCTTCCCCTCGGCCATGGACATACGCTATCGTACGGTCGACCATACGGAAGCGTATGGTGGCTGTGAATGGTGACGCCTGTGGACGGGGAAACGCACATGGCATACGACGTGATCGTGGTCGGCGCGCGGGTGGCCGGCGCCGCCACCGCGCTCGTCCTCGCCCGCCAAGGGCTGCGGGTCCTCGCCGTCGACCGGGCGACCTTCCCGAGCGACACCCTTTCCTCGCACCAGATCCAGCCGCCGGGCGTCGCGCGGCTGGCGCGGTGGGGCCTGCTCGACCGGCTCGGCGGCGCGCCGCCCACCCACCGGGTGCGTTTCGAGTCGCCCGCCGCGGTGCTCGACGGCGCCTTCCCCGCGGGCGGCGCCATCCACAGCCCCCGCCGCACGGTGCTCGACCACACGCTCGTCGAGGCGGCGCGGGCGGCCGGCGCCGAGGTGCGCGAGCGGTGGCGGGTCGGGGAGCTCGTCCGGGAGGGCGGCCGGGTGACCGGCGTCCGCGGAAGGTCACCCGGCCGTCAAGATGCCACCGAGCACGCGCGGCTGGTGGTCGGTGCGGACGGAAAGCGGTCGTTCGTCGCCCAGGCGGTGCGGGCCCGGGCCTACCGCCACCGCTCACCGCGGTCGTTCGCCAGCTACACCTACTGGGCCGGCGTGCCGATGACGACCGGCGAGCTGCACCACCGCGAGGGCCTCGCCGCCGCCGCCTTCCCCACCGGTGACGGCCTCACGATGGTGTACATGTCGGCGCCGCTCGCCGGCCTCGACGCGTTCCGCGCCGACCCCGAGGGCGGCTACCTGGCGGCGCTCGACCGGTGCGGCGACCTCGGCGCGCGGGTGCGGGCCGGCACCCGCGCCGAGCGGCTGCGCACGACGCCCGACCTGCCCAACCACTTCCGGCCGGCATACGGCCCGGGCTGGTGTCTGGTCGGCGACGCGGGCGTGACGATGGACCCGGTGTCCGCGCAGGGCATCGCCAACGCGCTGCGCGACGCGGAGAGCCTAGCCGGCGCGATCACCGCCGGGCTCGGCGGCACCCGCCCGCTACGCGCCGCGCTCGCGGCCCACCGGCGCGACCGCGACCGTGCGCTCCGCCCGATGTACGACTTCACGCTCCGGCTCGCGACCTACCACAGTGGACGGGCGGGGCGACTCCTCCTGCGCGCGCTGGCCGAGCGGGGGCGGCCGGAGGACGTGGAGCGCCTCTTCGGCGCGTTCGCGGGGATGACGCCGGTGGACGACTTCTTCAACGTCCGCACCGCCCTGCGCCTCGCCGTCGCACGCCCGGCCAGCGGCGCCCCGACACCGACCGACTCGCGGACGGACCCGCGGCCCACCTAATCGACCGATGCGTAGTCGAATCGCACTGCCCTTCCGACGTCCACCGATATGTCCGCGTAAAGAAGACAATTAACTTCGACACGCGCCCCACAACGGGCAAACGCTCGCCGACCTGTGCCCGAATACGGGATGCATTCTGCTCAATGCGTGGCTAGCTTTCGTCGCAACTCTCGCGATGACGGAGGCCGCCGTGACGAAGAGCGCGCTTATCATCGGTTCCGGCCCGGTGGGCTGCACGTTTGCGAGGCTGCTCGTGCGTGCCGGGATCGACGTCACGATGATCGACGCGGGTGGGTCGAGATCCACCGAGGTAGCAGGCCATCTGCGAAATGCGGCGATCTATCAGCACAACCCGGACACATTCACCGGCGTCATCAGAAGTAACGCGGCGCGGATATCCGTGCCGCCTGACGGAAACCCCGAGCAGGATCCGGCGACCAATCTCGGCGCTTCGCGCGTCGTACGCGCGGTCGGCGGTATGGGCATTTTCTGGGCGTGTGCCACACCACGGGCGCATCCGGTCGTCGAGCACATTCCGTTCGTCGGCGACGAGGAGCTCTCGCGCTTGTACGGCGTGGCGGAAGCCCTCCTGCACACGACCGGCGACGCCTATGAAATGTCGGCACAGGGGCGGGTCGTCAAGGAAAAGCTCAGCGAGACGGGATACGAGGTGCGCGGCCTCCCGCTCGCCGTCGAACGCCTGAGCGTCGATCCCCCGCTGGTGCACTGGAGCGGACCCGAGATCATCCTCAAGGGCGGTGACCGCCGCGGGCCGAGCGTGGCGGACGACCCCCGCTTCACGCTCCTGCCCGAGCACCTGTGCACCGCCCTCGTCCACAGTGGTGGGCGGGTCACCGGCGCGGTCGTGCGCGACCTGACCACCGGCGCGCGACGCACACTCGTCGCCGACACGTACGTCGTGGCGGGCGGCTCGGTGCTCACTCCCCAACTGCTGTGGGCTTCCGGCATCCGGCCGGACGCCCTCGGCCGGTACATGTGCGAGCAGACGATGGCCACCTGCCAGGTGGCGCTCTCCGACGAGCTCGCCCGGCGCCTCGGCGACGGACCGGCCACAGTGGAGCCCAACCTCTGGATCCCGGTCTCGGAGGGGCGCCCGTGGCACGCCCAGCTGCACCGCGGCATCTTCGGCTACGCGGCTGTCCCGGAGGGCGTCGACCGGCGGACGGTCACCGACCTGGTGTGGTTCAGCACCTGCGACATGCGGCGGGAAAACGCGGTGACCTTCTCCGCGCGGGTCACCGACCCTTACGGCCTGCCGCAGCCGACGTTCCACTTCGGACCGAGCGCGGACGACCGGGCGCGCGCCGACGACATGGTGACCGACATGACGAAGGCGGCGACGGCCCTGGGCAAGTTCCTACCAGGCGCGGAGCCACGGTTCCTGGAGGCCGGCTTCGCCTTGCACATCACCGGGACGACCCGGATGGGCGCTGACCCGCGAGACAGCGTCGCCGACCCGCACGCGAAGGTGTGGGGCTTCGACAACCTCTACCTCGGCGGCGGTGGCGTGATCCCGGCGGGCGTCGCCTGCAACACCACCCTCACGAGCGTGGCCCTCGCGGTCCGCGCCGCCGAGGCAATCACCGCCGCCACCTGAGCCGGGCTATAGAGCTTTAGGGGTTGAGGTCAGCCTTTGTCCACAATGTCACAAGCCGCCACGCCTGCGCCGACCGAGCCCGACGGACCTCGGTCGCGGGCAGTAACCCCCACGCGGCACAAGGTTCGCGATCTAGAACGGTTATGGCGCTATATCGACCCTAACCGTTCTAGATCCACACCCGCGCCCCGAATCTGATCACGCTACGTCACCGGCGGTGTGGCAACACCCGCACATCTCGACCATTTTGGGCCACCGCGACGTCCGTCATGGTCCAAGCCGGCGTAGCCGGCCCTGGGTGAGATCGCCCAGACGCGCAGGGTAAGGCCGCGGGAGCAACGGCCTGGAGCCCAAACCTCTTGTCTGGAAAGGGTTTCCGTCGCCACGTGAGCCAGGGTTCACCCCGACTCCGGAAGCTCCCTAGATCGTCCCGCCCTCGCCGAGGCGAAACATGACTTCCTCCATCTGGTCGCGGGTGAGCGGCTCGGCCGGGAGCGGGTGTGCGGCCTCGGCGCGCAGGCCGTCGAGGAGGAAGGCGACGCTGCGCCGCCACGCCTCCGGCGCGGCGCCCGAGGTGTGGCGCACGAGCATGGCGGTGGACCAGAAGACGAAGAGCATGTCCTCGCGGGTGAAGTCGGCGCGCAGCCGGCCCTCGCGCTGGGCGCGCTCGATGATGTAGCGCTCGCGTTCCTCCGTGACCCGGCAGATGACGGTGAGCTGCTCGGCCGCGTACCGCCGGGAGATGACGTCGCAGAGCGCGGCGTCGCCGGCCTGGATCTCGCACACGCCCATGACGTAGCCGGCGAACCCGTCCCACGGGTCGCGCGCGTGCAGCGCCCGCCTGGCCACCTCGCCGAGGCTCTGCGCGGCGAGCTCGGGCATGACCGCGTCGATCAGGGCCTCGCGGCTGCCGAACCTGTTGTACAGCGTGCCCGAGCTCACACCGGCCCGCTGGGCGATCTCCTCGAGCGGGGCGTGCAGCCCCTTCTCCCGGAAGACCATGATGGCGGCCACGCGGAGCTTTTCGATGTTGCGGCGCGCGTCGGCGCGCAACGCACCCTTCGCCATGACCCTCCCCACCTAAGTTGACGGCGGCCCCAAGTTTAGTGCTACCGTTCCGGCGTAAGTTGCGACTTCCGTCAACATACCCGGGAGCGGCGTCGTGGATGACCCCGAGCTGGAGGCCCCAGAGGCCCCCGAGGACGAGCAGGCGCCGGTCGCCCTGGTCATGGTAGAGGCGGACGGCGCCGAGGTGTGCACACCCGACGGCACCTGCTGGTAGCGAGGAGAAGAAGCCCGTGAAGATCGAGGTCTGGTCCGACGTCGTCTGCCCTTGGTGCTACGTGGGCAAGCGACGCCTGCAGAACGCGCTCGCCCAGTTCGACGGCGGCGGCGACGTCGAGGTCACCTGGCGCAGCTTCCAGCTCGACCCCTCCCAGCGCCGCGGCGACAACCGGCTGACCACCGAGATGCTGGCCGGCAAGTACGGTGTGCCGCCGGCACAGGCGGCCGCCATGCAGGAGCGGGTCACCGCCCTCGCGGCCGAGGAGGGTCTCACCTACCACCTCGAAAAGTCGCTCACCGCCAACACGTTCGACGCGCACCGGCTGACCCACTTCGCCGCGACGCGCGACCTTGCCGACGGCATCCACGAGCGCCTGTTCCAGGCCGCGCTCGTCGAGGGCGAGGCGGTCGACGACACCGAGACGCTGGTGCGCATCGGCACCGACGCCGGCCTGCCGGCCGACGAGGTGCGCAAGGTGCTCGACGGCGACGCGTACGCCGACGAGGTCCGCGACGACATCCGCGAGGCCCGGGCGCTCGGCGCCAACGGCGTGCCGTTCTTCGTCTTCGACCGCACCTACGGCATCTCGGGCGCGCAGCCGATCGAGGTCTTCATGGCCACATTGGAGAAAGCGGCGTCCTAGCGCACGCGACGCTCCGGCGGCTGGTTGAATGTGCGGCGCGGGCCCGCCCGCACGGGGCGGCCCCGACACCGGAGGCCACGCGAACGGCACGACGCGCGACGTCGAGCGCATCTACTCCACGCCCGAGGTCGTCGCCTGGCCGACGCGCTGGAGTCGGAGACGCCGTTTCGGATCCAGATCGCCGGCGAGCGGATCCGCGTGCGCCCAGTTCTCGATCGAGCACGAGCGGGGCGAAGACGAGGAGGAGATCGAGTTTCAGCTCGAGTGGACGCTCGACGAGGACGACGACGAGCCGGAAGTCCAGATATTTCCCGGGTCCGCGTCAGCTACGGACCGCCGCTCCCGCCGGAGACCGCGAAGGCCGGCGGCTCGCGGGGCGAGCCGAAATCCCCGGCCTCCGCTGCCACCTCCGCGCGGCAAGCCCGCTCGACGTCACGAGCTACGGGCGACGGGTGAACGTGGCGACCCAGTTGACCTCCCACGTCTGCCCGCCGTCGGTGGAGAACGCCTGCTCCCAGCGCGGGTGCTGAGTGTCCACCGAGGACCATCGGTAGCGCACGCGGATCGGCGTGCCCTCCCAGGTGTCGTCGCACTCGAAGACACCCACCCCGTCCTCGAACCGCCCGACCACCGGCACGTCGAGCTGGCCGCCGCTGGTCCTGGAAGCCCACCAGATCCGCCAGACCTCCTCGTCCGGGTTGTACAGCCGCAGGGTGAGGCCCTCGATGTCGCGCTCGGGCGCGCGGAGCACGTCGAAGACGCCGTTGCCGTCGAGCAGCACCTGGCAGTCGAGCGTGGCGTCGAACTCGTACCACTCGTCGCTGCCGGCCAGCACCTTGGTCAGCCGCCGCTGCCGGCTGTCCCAGCGCCCGGCGAGAAAGTCGAAGTCGGTGTTCGTCATGCGAGGCACGCTAGGCCGCGCTACCTGACACCCCCTGTCAGGTAGCCGCGCTTCAGAATCCGCCCGACGGAGATCTCCCTGGCCGGTGCGGAGATTGCCCCCACACCGGCCGTTCCCATGGAGGCGGTTCAGCTGGCCGTACAGGTGGGTGCGATGCCGGCGCCGCTACCGCTCGACTGGAAGCCGAACTCGGTCGACTGGCCGGCGGCGACGCGGCCGTTGTAGTCCACATTGGTCCATTGGATAGTGCCGCTGCTGGCGCTGCGGTTGGCGCTCCAGGCGTTGGAGACGGTGGCGCCGGCCGGCAGCGTGGTCGTTACCCGCCAGCCGTTGATGGCCGAGGAGCCCGCCGTCACCCGCACCGTGGCGACGAAGCCGCCGTTCCACTGGTTGAGCGTCACCGTGGCCGTGCAGCCGCCGGGGCCGCCGGTCGGCGGGGTCGTGGGCGGCGGCGTCGGTGGCGTAGTCGGCGGGGTGGTCGGCGGCGTCGTCGGCGGGCGGGTCGTGGGTGGCGTCGTGACGGTGGTGCCGCCGCCGTTGAGGGCGTCCAACGTGGACGTGTACGCCGCCTTCTTGTTGCCGCTGTTGTCGAACAGCAGCGGGTTCTGGCCGGTACGCCAGGAGTCGCTGTCCCGGATGCCCCAGACGGTGATGCCGGTGCAGCGGGCCACGGCCAGGCAGGCCCGGGTGACGGTGCCGTAGACGGCGGCCTGGTTGGCGCCGGCGATGTCGAGCTCGGTGATCTGCACGTCGACGCCGAGGTCGGCGAAGCGCTGCAGGTTGGCCTGGTAGTCGCCGGGGACCGAGTTTGTCAGGTGTGACTGGAAACCGACGCAGTCGATCGGCACGCCGCGGGCCTTGAAGTCACGGACCATGTTGTAGATGCCGGTCGACTTCGCGTTGACGCCGTCGGTGTTGTAGTCGTTGTAGCAGAGCTTCGCGCCCGGGTCGGCGGCCCGCGCGGTGCGGAAGGCGACCTCGATCCAGTCGTTGCCGGTGCGCTGCAGGTTGGAGTCGCGCCGGCCACCGCCGCCGCCGTCGGCGAACGCCTCGTTCACCACGTCCCAGCTGTGGATCTTGCCGCGGTAGTACGTGGCGACGCGGGTGACGTGGTTCATCATCGCGGTGCGCAGGGCGCTGCCGGACATGCCCTGGGCCCAGCCGGGCTGCTGCGAGTGCCACAGCAGCGTGTGGCCGCGGACCAGCATGCCGCGGCCGGCGGCGTGGTTGACGATCCGGTCCGCGCTGGCGAACGTGTAGCTGCCCTGGGTCGGCTCGGTGGAGGCCCACTTCATCTCGTTTTCCGGCGTGACGCTGTTGAACTCGCGGTTCAGGATCGTCACGTACGTGTTGTCGCCGAGCTTGCCGGCCGCGATGGCGGCGCCGAAGTAGCGGCCCTTCTCCGCCGCCGCCCCGCCGAGCGTGGTGCCCGCCGCGGCCGAGGAGGCCAGGACCATCGCCAGGCAGGCCGCGACCGCGCCCACGCCGGTCAGGGCCAGCCCGGCCCGTACTCGTCTGGTGGTTCTCATCGTGGGGTTCGCCTTTCAGGGTGTCGTGAGGTCGAAGCGGCGGACGGTGACGGCGCCGCCGAGCGCCGTGGTGGCGTAGTTGAAGACGCCGAACCGGTAGCCCATGAAGAACTGCCACGCGTTGTTGAGCGTGAACGCCGGCCCCAGCGCGGTGAACGTGCTCCCGTCGGTGCTGTAGGAGAAGCGGGCCTGCCGGCCGGTGCCGGGTCTGATGTCGGCGTTGACGCGCAGCCAGATCCGGCCTCCGGACACGCCCGCCGAGGCCCGCTCGGTGCCGGTGCCGGTGGTGGCCCAGCTGGAGCTCATCGTCAACCCGTCGGTCATCACCACCCGCGTGGCGCCGCCGTCCCGCCGCACCCCGATCCACGCCGAGGAGTCCCGCAGCATCGCCAGCCCGGCCCGGTCGCCGTTGGCCATCGCCGAGTAGTCCAGCTCGACCGTGGCCGTGGAGCTGGGCCCCTGGATCCGGTGGGTCAGCGTGTTACGCGCCGCGTACAGGTCGTTGGTCACGGTCGCGGTACGCAGCTGGAGTCCATTGTCGACGGTGAACCGGGAGGTGTCCGGGTTGTGGTTCCACTCCCACTGCGGGCCCAACGCCGTGCCGGCGAACGTGTCCGTGCCGATCATCGGCTTCACCTGCCGCGGCGGGCGGGGCACGTTCGGATACGGGTAGCTGGTGCCCCACCGGCCGCCGACGGTCTGCAGCACCGGCCAGCCGTCGGCCGTCCAGGTGACCGGCGCCAGCGCGGGCACCCGGCCACCGGGATAGGCGTCCACGAAGGACAGGTAGTACCAGTCGCCGTTCTGCGTCTGCACCAGACCGCCCTGGTGCGGCACTCCCCCGCCGGAGATCGGGCCGGGCAGGTCGAGCAGCACCTGCCGCATCTCGTACGGCCCGAACGGGTTGTTGGCCTTCAACACGTACTGGCCGTTGGCCGGCCGGGTCAGCCAGATGTAGTAGCTGCCGTTGCGCTTGTAGAACCGGGCGCCTTCGAGCGTGCCGACACTGGACGGGGTCTGGAACACCTGCTGGCTGCGCACCTGCGACAGCCCGTCCGCGGACAGCTGGGCGACGCTGATGCTCGTGTTGCCGTAGGCCACGTACATGGTGTCGTTGTCGTCGACCAGCAGGCCGGCGTCGTAGTAGCAGCTGTTGAGCCGGGCCCGCTTGGTCCACGGCCCTTCCACCGACGACGCGGTATACACATAGGACCTGTTGAACTCGACACACCCGATCCAGTAGAAGGTGCGGTTGCTCGGGCGGTAGTTCAACGTGGACGCCCAGATGCCCTTGACGTAGGCGCGCCCGCCGGAAAGGTCGTAGGCGCCGGAGTCGAAGTCCAGCCGCGGCACCGAGTGCCCGGCGAACTCCCAGTTGACAAGGTCGTACGAACGCAGGATCGGGGCGCCCGGCGAGTAGTGCATCGTGGACGCCGAGTAGTAGTAGGCATCACCGACCCGGATGATGTCGATGTCGGCGAAGTCCTGCCATAGCACCGGGTTGGTGAAGGTCGACGGCGGCGGCGTGGTGGGTGGCGCCGTCGTGGGTGGCGCGGTGGTCGGCACGCCCGTCGTGGGGGCGGCGCTCGTCGGCGCGCCCGTCGTCGGCGTCGTGGTCCCGGTGCAGACCGTGCCGCTGAGCGTGAAGCTCGCGGGCACCGGGTTGTTGGTGCCGCTCATCGAGGCGTTGAAGCCGAAGCTGACGTTGCCGCCGGTCGGGATGGCCGCGTTCCAGCTGGCGTTGGTCACGGTCACGTCCTGCCCCGACTGGGTGAAGGTGCCGTTCCACAGCTGGGTGACGGCCTGGCCGGCGCCGAACGACCACGCCAGCCGCCACCCGTTGACCGGGTCGCCGAGGTTGTCGATGGTCACGTTGGCGCCGAAGCCGCCCTGCCACTGGTTGCTCACCGTGTAAGTGACCCGGCAGCCGGCGGCGGCCGCCGCCTGGGTGGAAACGACCACGGTGGTGCCGGCGACCGCCAGGCCCGCGATGGCCACTATGGACAGCCGGGCGCGAAGTCGCGCGGGGATGGGCATCGCTGAAGTCCCTCTCCTGAGACGCGAGTCCCGTGCGCGGGGCTACGAGACCACAGTGAGCGTTAACATGCGGGCTGCCCATCCACCCGACCGTGCCGGCTCGAAACAGTTAGCAGTATCGATCGAAACCGTTACCGTTGGCAAGCCGGAAACGGGATCCGCTCCATGGAGCTACATCGAGGCACTTACATGGAGCTATGTCACTGCTACGGTGGCTCCATGGACGAGCCCGATGCCCCACCCCGCGCGCGCGGCGAGATCGAGAAGCTGCCCAGCGGGTCGCTGCGGGTGCGGGTTTACGCCGGCATGGACCCGGTCACCCGAAAGCGGCAGTACCTGATGGAGACCGTGCCGGCGGGGCCCACCGCCGCGCGGGAGGCGGAGGCCGTCCGGGAGCGGCTGCGCGCCGAGGTCGACCTGCACCGCGCCGAGGCGACCGGGTCGCCGCTCCAGGCCGGGCCGCCCGCCGCCGTCCGCGGGCGCCGGAGCGGGGACCTCACCGTGGCCACGATCGCGCGCCTCGCCGGCGTCTCCACCGCCACGGTGTCCAAAGTGCTCAACGGCCGCTCCGGTGTGGCGCCCGAGACCCGGCAGCGGGTGGAGTCGGCGCTGCGCGAGCACCGCTACCGCCGGCCGGAGACACCCGCCCGCGCGGCCAGCATCGAGGTGGTCTTCTACGGCATGCTCAGCAGCCTTGCCATCCCCATCCTGCACGGGGTCGAGCAGGTGGCCAGCGGGCACAAGCTCGCCGTCGGGTTCACCGACGTGATGCGCCGGTCGTCCACCACCCGGTCCTGGGCGCACGACCTGCTCGACCGGCGGCCGACCGGCGTCATCACCGTGCACCTCACCTCACCCACCGAGCAGCAGGGGCTGCTGACCGCCAGCGCGATCCCGCTCGTGGCCCTCGACCCGACCGGCGAACCCGAGCACCCGGTGCCGTCGGTCGGCGCGTCCGACTGGACCGGCGCGCTCGCCGCCACCCGCCACCTGCTCGGCCTGGGCCACCGGCGCATCGGGGTCATCACCGGCCCGATCGACCGGCTCTGCGCGAGGGCCCGCCTCGAGGGCGCGCGGGCCGCGATGGACGCCGAGGGCGTGCCGCTGGACGAGCGGCTGGTCCGGCACGGGCCGTGGTTCGCGTTCGAGGACGGGCTCAACCACGGCCGCGAGCTGCTCCGCCTGGCCGACCCGCCGACCGCCGTCATGTGCGGCAACGACCTGCAGGCACTCGGCGTCTACGAGGCGGCCCGCGAGGCCGGCCGGCGCGTGCCGGACGAGCTGAGCGTGGTCGGCTTCGACGACGTCTCCCAGACCCGGTGGTGCGGCCCGCCGATGACCACTGTGCGGCAGCCCTTCGGCGAGATGGGCGCCACCGCGGCGCGGCTGGTGCTGTCGATGGCCGCCGGGCGGCCGCTCGCCCAGAGCCGGGTCGAGCTCGCCACGACGCTCATCGTCCGCGACAGCACCGCCCCGCCACACGTCACCCACCCGTAGACCCCGTCCATTGTGGATCGCGCGTGGTTCGGGCCTGCGCCGCGGACCCGAATCAATTCAAGGACACTTCGAGCTACCGCGATGTCCGTCGTGGTCACGACCGTTGCTCCCGCGGCCTCACCCTTCGCTGTTGGTCGCGCTTACCCCGCCGGCCGCAGGCCGGCCGTGACCAACGGCGGACAGGTGAGGCCGCGGGAGCAACGGCATGGACCACGACGGGCATCGCGGTAGCTCAGAATCTCCATCTCTAGGAATAGATCATCTCGGCGAGGACGCGTTCGAGCGTGCGGTGACCCATGCGGCTCATGGTGGGGTTGGTCTCGCGGTAGTACCAGACGAGGCCCGTCGCCTGCTCGAACGCCCAGGCCTTGCCCCGCTCCCACTCCAGGTCGCCGCAGCCCAGGTCGGCGCGGAGCGCGTCGCGCGGGCCGGCCTCGAGCAGGTGCCAGGCCCCCACGAGGTCGAGGGCTGGGTCGGCCGGGCCGAAGCCGCCCGCGTCGAGCACGCCGGTGAGGCGGCCGGCGGCGACGAGCACGTTGCCGGGGATGAGGTCGCGGTGGGCCATCACGTCGGGGGCGCCGCCGCGCGGGAGGGCGCGCAGGGCCGACCAGGTCCGCCGGAGCAGCGGCACGTCGAGCAGGCCCTCGCTGTGCCGGAAGCACGTCTCCATCCACTCGTCGTGCGCGGTCAGCTCGCCGCCGCGACCGCCGCCGCGGAACGTGCGTCCGCGCGTGTCGACCGCGCGGACGTCGCGGATGAACGCGGCCAGGTCGTGCGCGAACGGCACCGACTCCCCCGGGTCGTCGTCGGTCGCGACGACGCCCGGCAGCCAGGTCTGCACCGACCAGGGCAACGGGTAGCCGCGCCCGGGCTCGCCGAGCGCGACCGGCTCCGGTGTCGGGACGCGGGTGCTGCCGGCCAGCTCGGCCGCCGCCTCCGCCTCGGCGACCAGCGAGCGGCGGACGGCCCCGACGTCGCCGGGCTGGAGGGGGAAGCGGGCGGCGAGGCCGTCGCCGATCCGGAAGATGGCGTTGACCGTGCCGGCCGACGCGACCTCCCTGACCGGCATGCCGCGCCACCGCGGAAACTGCTCCTCGACCAGCTCACGCACCGTCCGCGGAGAAACGCTCAGCTGGTCGGCGTGCATGCCGCTAGGGCCTGTCTCCTGGATCTCGGTGGAGCGAGGCGAGGTCCAGGCGGCGGTCCGGGGGTGCCGGACAGAAGGTCGCATACCGGTGCTGTATGCGGCCTTTTCCGTCCGGTGCCGCCGGTCGTCGTCTGGGCCCGCCGCAGCCCTTCGAGATCCAGGACAGGCCCTAGAGCAGGGACGGGGCTCGCTCGGGCACCTCGATGCCGTCGGTCTCGCCGTGGCTGCACACGCACACGCCGAGCTCGGCGACGAGGCGCGCGCGGGCCGGGGTGTACTCGTTCTTGTGCAGGGCCGGGAGCGGGCGGTCGCACTGGTCGCAGCGACGGACGCCGGTCGCGGCGCCGGTGCGGGTGTCGGTCATCGGTAAGCCTCCTCGTGGGACGGACCCGCCGCGCGCCGCACGGGTCGGGCCACGCGCGCGGACCATCCACGATTACCCTCTGCACGCCCATCATGCCAATCGGTGGATCACTCGTGACCCACTTCACGAAGAAACGGCGCGGGTTCGCCCGATGAGCGGATTTTCACAAAAGAGGCCCACTACGGTCCGGTGCGTTTGCGGCGCGTGGGTGGGCGGCCCCAGTCGACCGTCTCGGTGGGGCGGCCGGTGGCGACGTAGGCGAGGGTGAGCTCCCACATCTGCTCCGGCGTGATGCGGGTTTCCGCGGGCTGGAAGTGCGTCGCCGTGCCGTCGAAGCCGAACACGATCTCGCGGTGCCACGGCCGCACGCCGCGGTGCACCGCGTACCCGGTGGTGGGTCGCCCGAACGGGAAGGCGAACCCCCGCTTCCCGTGGCCGACGCCGAGGTGGAGTCCCCGGGTGACGGGCAGGCCACGCACGTCGACCCGGGCCTCCAGCGTGACGACCACCGGCTTGTGGCTCTCGTGTATCGACACCAGGAGCGGAACGACGTCCTCTGTGCGGTCCAGGTCGTAACGGTGGCCGTCGGCCCAGGTGGCCAGGTACTGCACAGACATATTGATCGGACGCCCTTTCCGAACAGCACTCACATTTTGTCGAGCACAGTCAGTAAAGACGAGCGCGCTCCGGCGTCACAACGGGCTGATACCACTCCGGCCCGCCGATACCGTCACCTCTGCCCTAAGGACTCACCAGGCCTTCGCGGGCCACCTGGTCGAGGCGGGCGCGCACCTCCTGGGCGGTCGCGTGCCCGAGCACCTCCAGGAGCCGGAGGGCACGCCGCCACGCGGCGCCCGCGGCGTCCGCGTCGCCCAGCTCGCGGTGGCAGTCGCCCAGGTGGACCAGCGCGTCGGCCTCGTTGTACCGGTCGCCGAGGTCGTGGAACATCTCCACCGCCCGGGTGTACGCCACCACCGCCTCGCGGCGCTCGCCCAGCCCGGCGTGGATGAAGCCGAGGCTGTCCCAGGTGCTGGCCACCGCGTTCGCGATGCCGAGCGCGCTGAGCGCGTCGAGCGCCTGCCGGCAGTGGCTCAGCGCCTCGGCGAAGTGGCCGAGCATCGCGTGGCACCAGCCGGTGTCGTTGAGCGCGCTGGCCACGCCGGCCGGGTCGTCGGCCGTCCGGTAGAGCTCCAGCGCCCGCTGGCTGGACGCGAGCGCCAGATCGTAGCGGCCCTGCTGCCCGTGCAGGTAGGCCAGCCCGCGGTGGCTGCGGCCCTGGTTGGCCCGGTCGCCGACCGCCTCGAAGAGGCCGAGCGCCGCGGTCAGGTGCTCCTCCGCCTCGTCGAGCTGGTTGAGCCGCGCGTACGCGCTGCCGAGGCTGCGGTGCGCGGCCGCCTTCACGCTCAGGTCGCCGAGGCGGCGGCCGGCCGCGAGCGCGAGGGTCTGCATGGCGACCTGGTCGCGCCAGTGGCCGTGCCGCTGGAAGATGTCGGAGAGCGTGGCCGCGAGGCGGCACAGGTGGGTGTCGAGCGAGTAGCGGGCTGCCAGCTCGACGGCCGCCACCGCCGAGTGGTGCTCGACGGCCAGCCAGGCGCGGGCCGCCTCCGCGCCGTCGATGTCGACCGGGCCGGCATCATCCACGGTGGCCGGATCGGGCTCCAGCTCCCACTGCGGGTCGAGCAGCTGCACCGCGGCGCGGGCGGTACGCGTGTAGTGGTCGAGCATCCGGGCCAGCGCGGCGCGCCGCTCCGGCTCGGGGTCGGTGTGCTGCGACCGCTCCGCGGCATACGCGCGGACGAGGTCGTGCAGCAGGTAGCGCCCCGGCGACGGCTCGCGGGCCAGGCTGGCGTGCACGAGCTCGTCGAGCCCGGCGCGCGCGTCGCCGACCGGCACGCCGGCGAGGCTGGCGACCGTCGCCGGGGCGGCGTCCGGGCCGGGGTGGAGCGCGAGCAGGCGGAACAGGCGCGCCGCGAGCGGGCCGAGCCGCTCGTACGACCACGAGAAGATGGTCTTGAGGTCGATCGCCGGGTCGGCGGCGGCGAAGGAGTCGAGCGTGCCGTGGTCGGCCGACAGCTGCTGGGCGATCGCGGCGACCGAGCTGTGCGGGTTGAGCACGGTGCGCGCCGCCACCAGGCTGAGCGCGAGCGGCAGGCCGCCACAGAGCCGGACAACGTTGTCCACCTCGGCGTCGTCGCCCGCGCCGACCAGCGGCCCGAGGCGGCTGATCAGGTACGCGCGGGCGTCGTCGTCGGGCAGCACGCACAGCGTCATCGGCCGGGCCTGCTCGATGGCGACGAGGCTCGGCAGCTGGTGGCGGCTCGTCACGACCACCAGGCAGCCGCTCGAACCGGGCAGCAGCGGGCGCACCTGCTCGGCGTCGCGCGCGTTGTCGAGCAGCAGCAGCACCCGCCGGCCGGCCATCAGGCTGCGGTAGAGCGCGGCCTGCGCGTCGAGCCCGTCGGGCAGCTGGCGCGGGTCGACGCCGATCGCGTCGAAGACCGCGCGGAGCGCCTCCAGCGGGCCCATCGGCACGCCGGACGGGTGGAAGCCGCGCAGGTTGACGTAGACCTGGCCGTCCGGGAAGCGGGCCGCGATCCGGTGTCCCCAGTGGACGGCCAGGGCGGTCTTGCCGGTGCCGGCCAGGCCGTGGATGGTGGCGATCAGCATCGCCGGTGGCGGGGCGCCGCCGGCCGGCAGCAGCCCGTCGAGGGCCACGAGCTCGGCCGCCCGCCCGGTGAAGTCAGGCAGGTCGGCGGGGAGCTGCGCGGGTGTGGCCACGGTGGTGCGCCGCCGCGCGAGCGGGAACGACGCCGGGCGTGGCTGCGGCTCGGGCGGGTCGGCGCGCAGGATCTCCAGGTGCAGCCCTTGCAGCTGCGGCCCCGGGTCGACGCCCAGCTCGGCGGCGAGCGCGTCGCGCGCGTCCTGGTAGACGGCGAGCGCCTCGGCCTGCTGCCCCGACCGCCACAGCGCGAGCATCAGCAGGCGGCGGAAGCGCTCGTCGAGCGGGTGCTCGGCCACCAGCGAGGCGAGCTGGTCACCCGCCGACACGTACGCCCCGAGGTCGATCTCGGCGGCGAGCAGCGCCTCCAGCGCGTTGAGCCGGAGCTTGGCCAGGTTGGCCCGGTATCGCTCCATCGGCTGGCCGGGCAGGCCGGCGAGCGGCTCCCCGTTCCACAACGCGAGGCCGCGGCGCAGCAGGTCGGCCGCGCCCGCCGTGTCGGACTGCCGCCGGGCCAGCTCGGCCGCGCCCACCACCTGCCGGAACGTGGCCAGGTCGAGCTCGTCCGGCCGGACGTCGACGAGATATCCCGCGCCGGCCGACCTGATCACGGGCGCTCCCGCGCCGTCGGGCGTGAGCACGCGGCGCAGCCGGTACACGTACGTCCGGATGGTCGCCTCCGCCGACCGTGGCGCGTCGTCGTCCCAGAGTGTCTCCATCAGCTGCTGGATCGAGACCGGCACGCCGGCCTGGAGCAGCAAGGCGGCGAGCACGGTCCGCTGCTGCGGCGAGCCGAGCTCCAACTCCGTCGGTCCACGCCGGGCCCCCACCGGCCCGAGCAGGGTGAACCACAAACGGTCATCCACGCATTCCCCCCGAATGCATCCTGCCGTCGACCTCCGGGTGCGAACGACGCCCCCCGCGCGTCCAGTGCCCAGAGGCCCGCCATGCTACCGGCCCATGTGCCTCCCGTGGGTACCCCGCTGCCCCGGCGGCCGTCGATGGCTGCCCCGGCGCACACTGTGGACGGTCAGAGGGCGCCCGCCCGGATCGCGTACGCCACCGCGTGGGTGCGGTTGCGCAGGGCGAACCGGTTCATCACGCCGTAGATGATGTTCTTGACGGTGCGCTGGGAGTAGTTGAGCTTCACCGCCACCTCGCCGGTGTCGAGGCCGTCCGCGAGCAGGCGCAGCACCTCCAGCTCACGCTCGGTGAACCCGCTGACGGTCAGGCCGCGCGGGCCGAGCACGTCCCGCTGTACCGTGCGCAACTGCTCCAGGAGGCGGCGGGTGACCGCGGCGGGAAGCTCGGCCCGGCCGGACGCCGCTGCCACGACGGCCCGCGCGATCTGGTCGAAGCCGGCGTCCCGGCGCGGCAGCAGGGCGGCGAGGCCGAGCTCGACCAGGCGCAGCAGGTGGTGCTCGCGGATCTCCTGCGCGACGAGCACGACGGCGGGGTCGCGGTGGCGGGCGGTCCGGCCGAAGCGCTCGATCCCCCCGAGCACGTCCTCCGTGACCTGGTCCGCGACGGCGAGCAGCACCCGCGCCGAGCGCTGGCGCTCGCCGAGGTACACCTCGACGGCGGGGTGGGACGCCAGTCCCGCGACCACCCCGTCCCGCGTGAGCTGGTCGCCGGCGAGCACCGCGACCCCGACGACATCCACCGATCCATCAAGCACGCGGCGCGTCGACAGCGGATCGCCACCCGATAGACGCGGCGCGGTCAGCGGCGCGCGCATGCCGGCTCGCGGGTGGAGTCGTGCAACGCGAGCGCGGCGCGTACCCCGGACTCGATCGCGCCCTCGATCGACGAGCGCTTGAGCGAGGTGTGCTCGCCGGCGAAGTGCAGCGGGCCGACCGGCGCGGCTCCGGCCAGGTGGTGCGCGGTCAGCTGGCCGGGCGCGAGCACCGCCTCGCCGGCGGCCCAGCTGCCGGTGGCGCCATGGCCGGTGTAGAAGGCCTCGACCCGGTTGCCGTACACCTCCTGGAGGCCGCGCAGCGCCCGCGCGTACCGGTCGTCCGGCTCCATCGCCTCCCATCGGACCGCACCGCCGGCCCGCGCGTGGCTGGCCAGCACGACGCCGCCGTCGGTGCCCGGCACCGGCCCGCCGGGGAAGGACGCGAGCCGGTTGGTGGCCCCCGACCTGACCACCCCTCCGGTCCGCGCCCGGGCGTACCGGTCGTACAGGCCGGGGGCGAGCGCGTCAAGCTCGCGCCGCCACTCGTCCTCGGTGAACTCCCACCACCGCCGGTCGAACTCCAGCCGCACCGTGGTGACCGGCTCGTAGCGCAGCGCCATCACCGCGCGCCGCTTGGCGGCCGGCAGGGACGGCTCGATCCGCACCTGGCGCAGCGCGGCGAAGGGCAGCGTCACCACCGCCGCGTCGGCCGGGAACCCCTCCCGCCGGCCGCGGCTCGACAGCGTCTCCACCCACACGCGCGGGCCCTCCGCGGAGACGTGGGTGTACTCCGCCGCCGGTCGGGCCGGGTCGTGGTACTCGATCCGGGTCACCCGCCGGTCCAGGCTGACCACGTCGCCGAGCACCGGGCCGAACGCGTACGGCAGGCGCCAGCTCCCGCCCTCGATCTCCCAGCGGGCCGCGCGCGGCCCGGCGTGCAGGTGGTGCAGGTAGAAGTCCACAAAGGACATCGACATCCGGTACCCGGCGTGCTCCAGCCGCCCGATCGCGGACACCGCCGTGGTGTCCAGGCCGGCCCACTCGGTCAGGAACCGCCCCAGCGACAAGTGGTCGAGGTCGCGCACCAGCCGCGCCCACCCGACCGCGCGGCCGTCCGGGCTGTCCCCCGTGTGGTAGTCGCGGACGGCGTCCAGCACCGCGTCGAGCAGGTCGACCGCGGTGAAGCCGGCGGGCACGACCGCGGGCACGACCGGGCGGCGGCGCAGCCCGAGCCCGTCCACGAGGGACAGGGCCAGCGTGTGGGTGTCCGGGATGGACACTCCGCCCGCGTCCGCGTGCAGCAGCGGGTCGCGGAAAGGGCTGTGCGGCGCCGCGGCGAGCCGCCCGCCGATCCGGTCCGGGTCCGCCTCGACGACGCGCACGTCGTGGCCGGCCCGCCGCAGCGCGTAGGCCGCGCAGAGCCCGGCGATCCCCGCGCCGAGCACGAGCACCCGCAGCGGCCGCCCAGCCGGTGACGGACCGTCACCGAGAAGCACCTCCCGGTACTCGCGGCGCGGCTCCGCTCCGTCCGGCTCCGTCGCGGCCAGCTCGTGGCCCAACCGCAGGCAGTCCTGCCATGTATCCTCGGCGTGGCCGCCCCCACGGCGCACACCATCCCCCCACGTACGCATGCCGAGCGCCTCCCCCTCACCGTCCCCCCTGGACGGCCGTCACCCAGCGTGAGCTTGGCGCGTAGACGCCGGATAGACGTCCGTTAGGCAACGGCAGGCGGCGCGTGGCGCGTGCGGCGCGTGCCCCGGGCGGCCAGGACCGCGCCCATCAGGCCGAACGGCAGCCACCAGAACGGAAACAGCAGCACCGGCCGCGCCGGTCGGGTATCCCGGCGAGCTCGGCCGCCATCGCCGCGCCCCACTCCCGGCGGACGTCGGGCAGGGCGGCGACCGCCGCGGCGACCAGCACGCCGGCGGGTCCATCGTGGACAGCCGGGCACCGGCGGCCGCCCACCACGCCGCCGCCCCCAGCCACGGCGCGGCCATGATGGCCGCGAGGACCAGGTAGTCGTGCGCCGGTGGCGCCGGCGAGTCGGGCGGCGCGCTGATGAACCAGACGCTCAGCGCGAGGGTGCCCGCCGCGATCGCGCCTGAAGGGTGAGCTCGGTCGCACGGGCGAGGGCCCTCACGCCCCCTCCCATCTCGGTCTCGGGCGCATCGGGCGCGCGACGGTGGCGGCCTCCGCCGCCGCGGCGGCTGCCAGCTCGCCGGCGAGGGTGCGGCCGGGGCCGGTCAGCCGGTAGAGGTGGCGCGGCGGCCGGCCGGTCGGCGGGGCGGTCTCCCACGTGGTCTCCAGCAGGCCGCGGTCGGCCAGCCGCATCAGGATGGGGTACATCGAGCCGGCCTTGAGACCGAGTGTCTGGCACAGCTCGTAGCCGTATCGCCAGGCGGCCGGCTCGTCAGCCAGGGCCAGCACGACCGCCGTCGCTTGCGCCGACAGGCGCCGGGAACGCGTCACCCGTCAAACTCTATATAGCAAGAGTTAGCCTGTCCAGCCCTCGCACGGGCTCGCCTGAATGCTTCGTGCAGGCCCAGGTCGGGTTCGAGAAGGTCGGCGCGGTCCGGACCCAATGCCACTCACGCTGGCGTCTTGTCTACATTGTCTGCTGTCGGAGCGGTTGAGGGAACACCGCCGCGGGCTCTGTTGCCCTAAGTGACCGTCACGGCGGGATGAGCAGCATCGAGTTCCAGATCTTGGAGAGTTAGGGTTGAAATAGCACCCTAACTTTCCAAGATCTGGAAGTCACCACCCGTCGGCGGTGACGCCGCGTTAGAGGGCTGCCAGGGTCGTGGGCAGGCCAGGGGGGTGCGCTCCGAGCCCGATGCCCGCTCGGGTCGACTCGATCAAGGCTTGAGCTCGGCATTCTCGGGGAGCTGCGCGGACTGGCGGCGTCGGCCGGGCGCGGATCGTCCCTGTCCCATGCTCCCCGTCTTGGCCTCCGGCCCGGCCCGACCAAGATCCCGACAAATCCCTGCTTTTGTGGCCTCAATCGCGGTCTGAGGCAACAAAAGCAGGGATTTTGCTGCCTCGCCCGGCCGCAGGCCGTAACCGTGACCAACGGCGGACGGGTGAGGCCGCGGGAGCAACGGCATGGACCACGACGGGCATCGTGGTAGCCCAGAATCTTGGAATAGATCATCTAGCGGGTGGGGACGTCGCCGTAGTCGCCGGCCACGGCGGCCAGCTCGGCCGGGGCTGAGGTGTCCATGTCGGACACCGGGCGTTCGTGGGCGCGGTCGTGCTTGTAGGCCAGGCCGTGGAAGAGGGCGACCGCCGCGGCCACCGCGCCGCCGACGGCGACCACGGCGAACGAGATCTCGTAGCCGTCCAGGCTCGGCGCCGCCGTGCCCGCGATGACGTGGCTGGTGAGCAGCGACGCCGTGACCGCGCCGGAGATGCTGCCGCCGACCGTGCGGACGAGCGTGTTGATGCCGCTGGCGATGCCGCTCTGGCTCATCGGCACGTGCTGGACGGCGAGGGTGCCCAGCGCGGCGTACGCGATGCCGATGCCGGCGCCCATCACGCCGCTGTATACGAGCACGTCGGATACGTGCGCGTTGGAGAGCACGAGCCACACGAAGCTGGCCGCCACCAGGACCGAGCCGATGGCCAGCGTGTACGCGGTGCCGAGGCGGCGCTCGAACCGGCCGGCGAACGCGGAGAAGAGCATCATGCCGAACGTGCTGGGCAGCAGGTACAGGCCGACGTCGAGCACGGAGCCGCTCAGCCCGTACCCGAGCTGGTCCTTCGGGGTCTGCACGAAGTTGGAGATGAGGGTGAAGCCGCCGAACATGGCGAAGCCGAGCAGCAGCGAGGCGAGGTTGGCGGTGAGCGAGCGGGGGGCGACCAGCAGGCCCATGCGGACCAGCGGCTCGCCCACCCGCAGTTCGACCAGCACCCACACCGCGCACACCGCCGCCGCGGCGGCGAAGAGGCCGAGCGTGCGGCCGGAGCCCCAGCCCCACGAACCGCCCTCGCTGATCGCCAGCAGCAGGCAGACCAGCCACGCCGCGAGCAGCAGCGCGCCGAGGACGTCGGGGCGGCCGCCGGCGCGGGTGCCGACGGTCGGCGTGAAGGCGGCGACCAGCACCAGGCCGAGCGCGCCCGCGGCGGTGCCGATCCAGAAGATCGGGCGGTAGCTGTCGGTGTGGTCCGCGACGACGCCGGTGACGAGCATGCCGACGGTGCCGCCGACGCCCAGCGTGGCGCTGACGATGCCGATCGCGGACATCACCCGTTCGCGCGGGAACGTGTCCCGGATCGTGCCGATGGCGAGCGGGATGAGCGCGGCGGAGACGCCCTGCAGCGCGCGGCCGGCGATCAGCACGCCCAGCGAGGTGGAGAGCGCGCAGACGATCGAGCCGACGACCAGCGTGACCATCGCGACGATGATCATTTTCTTCTTGCCGTACATGTCGCCGAAGCGGGACAGCAGCGGCGTCGCCACCGCCCCGGCCAGCAGCGTCGCGGTGAACACCCAGGTCACCGCCGTCACCGAGACGTCGAGCTCGCGCATCAGCCGGGGTAGCAGCGGCAGCACGAGCGTCTGCTGCAGCGACACGACGAGGCCGGCGACGGCGAGGGCGACGAGGGTGAGGCCGCCCGTGGCGGCTCGTGTCTGCTCGTTCTCCACACGCCGACGATATTTGCTTAAGTTAAGTAACGCCACGTAGGGTTGATCACATGCCGACCGGCGTGCGCGCCCAGATCCCACCCGACGTGGTGGAGATCGAGCGCGCGCTCTCCCGGGTCAGCCACCTGCTCAGCCGCGCCCGCCAGCACTATCAGCTCGCCGCCGAGGCCGGCGTGCCGATCGACCGGGCGGCCGTGCCGATCCTGCGGCTGCTCTCCGAGGACGGGCCGCAGCGCTCCGGCGACATCGCCGCCCGGCTCGCCGTCGAGGCACCCCACGTCACCCGACAGGTGCAGCGCCTCGAGGGCGCCGGCTACGTCGAGCGGGTGCCCGACCCGGCCGACCGCCGGGCCTACCGGATCAAGCTCACCGCCGCCGGCCGCGAGGCGGTCGAGCGGATCCTCGACGTGGGCCGCCTCGCGATCCTGCGGGCCCTGTCGGAGTGGGCGCCCGAGGAGCGGGCCCAGCTCGCCACGCTCTTCGACCGCATGGTCGACGACTTCGTCAGCCACGCCGCCGAGCGCGGTATCTTGCCGCGATAGCGGCGAGCAGCACACCCAGCCAGAGGGCGGCCAGCCAGACGGCGAGGCTGCCCACGTAGTCGCGGTCCTGCAGGCCGGGGTTGGGCGGGGCGCGGTGCGGCCGCCACACCAGCGGGATCGCGATCAGCAGCAGCGTGCCGGTGACGGCGAGTCCGGCCGCGACCCAGCCGCGCGCCGCGCGGGGCAGGAGGCGGCCGAGCGCCAGGCCGGTGAGGCCGACCAGCGGGGCGACCACCGCGTCGTGCAGGACCGGGCCGGCGACCAGCCACGCCGCGGCGGCCGGGAGCTGCGGGCGGAGCAGCCACGCGCCGTACGCCGCGGCGGCGAGGCCGGCCACGCCGAGCAGGAGCCGCACCGCCCTCACGGGAGGATCTCCAGCCGGGTCACCCACTTGGTCTGCAGCACGCCCGGGCGGCTGGGCGCGATGATCCGGCACGGGAAGCCGTGGTCGGCGTCGAGCACCTCGCCGTTGACCCGGAGGGCGAGCAGGGTGAGCGGGTCGGCGGCGTGCGGGGCGGGCAGCGTGCTCGCGGCGTACAGGCCGGCGCGCTCCAGCGAGGTGACCCGGATCGCCCGGCCGGTCGGTGCGCCGGTCGCGGCGAGCAGGTCGCGGATCCGCACGCCGGTCCACCGCGCGGTGGCGCTCCACCCCTCGACGCAGGCGATCGGCAACGTCTCGGTCCGCTGCGGGAGGGCGGCGAGCTGGTCGAGCGTGAACGCGTGCCGCGCGCCCGGCCACACCACCTCCAGGCGCCAGTCGGCGGGCACCTGGACGCCGGCCGCCGCGGCGGTGCGGTTGACCGGGAGCCCCTGCGGCCCGCCCGCCGTCCGCCAGGCGAGCGCGGACACCCGGCGCAGCCACGGCACGGTGATGCCGGCGGTGGCCAGCACGGCCACCGCGGACGCCGCCCACGCGGTGCGCAGGAAGGCCCGCCGGTCGGCGTCGGGGCGGTCGGCGAACCCGTCCCGGGCCACCGGCAGCTTGACCGCGACGTGGACGGCCAGCGCGCCGGCCGCGATCCAGGCGACCGCGTAGTGCGTCTCGACGAAGAAGAACCGCCACGGGTACGACTGGGCGACGTTGAACAGCCCGGTGGACAGCTCGAAGAACGCGGCGCAGAGCAGCACGAGCACGGAGAGCCGCTCGGCGAGGTGGGTGGCCACGAGCGACGGTGGCCGGCGGGGCGGGCGGACGAACAGCCGCGGGTACACGCTCCACAGCTTGGCCAGCAGCAGCGGGATCGCGGCGACGCCGGAGAGCACGTGCACGCCCTGGGTGATCCGGTAGAGGCTCACCGGCCGGGTGGGCCAGGTGAACCAGCCGGGTGGGTGCTGGGCGAAGTGGCTCAGCAGTCCCGTGGCGAAGCACAGTCCGAACGCGACGCCCAGCCACAGCCCCACCCGGGCCGTCACCCGCGGGGTGTGGGCCGGAGCGCGGAAGTCCTCGGGGCGCGGGACGGGTACTCTCACGGCCGCTCCAGCTCGGCGAACCAACGCCGGTCCCGGTGCAGCACCGTCCGCACGGTGAGCCCGGCCGCGGCGGCCAGCCGGTGGACCGCCGCGACGCCGGTGCGGGCCCAGCGAAACGGCGGCGTGCGGTGGGCGCGGTGGCCGTAGGCGAGCTGGGCGTACCCCTGCCACAGCCCAGTCTCCCCCGGCTCCACCTCGGCCAGGACGGTGCCGCCCGGCCGCAGGAGGGCGGCGCAGCGGCGCAGGAGCCGGACCGGGTCGCCGCCGATGCCGATGTTGCCATCGACGAGCAGCACGTGCGCCCACCGCCCCTCCCCCGGCACCGGCCCGAACACGTCCCGGCACAGCGCGCTGCCGCCACGCCCGCGGGCCTGCGCTACCGCGCCGGCGGACGTGTCGATGCCGAGCGACGCGACGCCCCGCGCGGCGAGGGCGGCGGTGAGCCGTCCCGGCCCGCAGCCGACGTCGAGGGTCGGCCCGGTGCACCGCGCCAGCACCTCGCGCACGGCCGGCTCCGGCCCGCCCCGCCAGCGCGCCACCGGCAGCCGCGAGCGCGACCCGTCGGCCGCCACGAGCCAGACCGGCACCGCCGCGTCCTCGCCGGCGACGGCGGCCGCGAAGTGGCTGTGCGGCACGGTGGCGGCCACCTCGACCGCGTCCGCCCAGGTGTCCACATCGGACAGCAGAGGCAGCTCCTCCACGTTCAGGCCAAGGCCGGTGAGCGCGAGCCGGGTGAGGCGGCCGGTGTCCGCGGTGGACATCGGCACGTCGCGCAGTACCGTCGCGTGGCGCGGGTCGCGGAGCCCGAGCGCCCACCAGCCGCCGTCCCGGGCCGGCCCGAGCACGGCGTCCACGGTGGACAGCCGCCGCGCCGACGCGGCCAGCAGGCCGGGCGACACCTGCGGGGTGTCCATGCCGATCTGCAGCACCGGCTCGCCCGGCCAGCGCGCGCCGGCGTCGTGGTGCGCCCGGGCCAGGCGCTCGCCGAACCCGTCGCCGCGCTGCCGCAGCAGCGTCCAGCCGGACAGCGCGGCCCGGATCTCGCCGGCCCGCTCGGCGGCGGCGAACTCCCCCGCGTACGCCAGCACCGGCGTGACCTCCCGCGTGGCACGCACGGCGGCGAGCGTGTCGAGCAGCGCGCCGGCCGCGACCCGCGCCGCCCGCTCCGGCGTCGCGGGCGGGCACAGCCGGGTCTTGGCGAGGCCGGCCACCGGGGCCTTGGCGACCAGCAGAAGGACCGTCACCGCAGCACCGCCGCCATGTCGCGGGCGGCGCGCAGCGTGCCGCGCACCGAGCCGGACACCTTCGAGCGGGTGCCGGCGGTCCGCGGCCGGTACGCCACCGGCAGCTCGACGATCCGCCAACCGGCCGCGCCCGCGCGCAGCAGCAGTTCGAGGGGATACCCGAACGCGCGGTCGGTAATCCCCAGGTCGAGCAGCGCGGCGCGGCGGGCGGCCCGCACCGGCGCGATGTCGTGCACGGGTACGCCCCGGCGGCGCAGCGACGCGGCGAGCAGGGTGTTGCCGGCGCGGGCGTGCCACGGCCAGGCGCCGCGCGCCGGCACCCGGCGGCCGGCGGCGAGGTCGGCGGTGCCGGCCAGGACGGGGGCGGCGAACTCGGGCAGCACGGCCGGATCGAGCGAGCCGTCGGCGTCCAGGACGCACACCACCTCGGCCGTGGCCGCCTCCAGCCCGCGGTGCACCGCGGCGCCGTAGCCGCGCCTCGGCTCCCGTACCACCGTCGCGCCGTGCGCCTCGGCCACCTCCGGCGACCCGTCGGTGGAGCCGTTGTCGACCACGATCGCCCGGTAGCCCGCCGGCAGCGCGGCCAGCACTCCGGGCAGCGCCGCCGCCTCGTCGAGGCATGGCAGCACCACATCCACATCCGTGTCCATACCGGCACCGTAGGCAGGCGGCGGCCGGCCGGCGGCGCCCCGCCGCTTACGAAACCCTTACGTGGCACGGGATGTTACGAACCTCTGACGGCTCGCCCGTTCCGGTCGCGGCGGCCGCGACTCTGCCGTACCGTCACCGGCCATATGAACGCCCTCGCTTCGCTCACTTCCGCTCCGGATACGACCCGACCCCGAAGCGCCAGGCGGGCGGACATGTTCGCGCTCGGCGTCGAGGCGGCCCTCGTGGTCGCAGCCTTCGCCACGGGCGCCGTGCTCAACGCGCGGGGCGTGCGGCTCTGGGCCGACGCGGCGCCCGTCTTCGGCGACTGGCGCCCGCACGCCGGGTGGGGCACCCCGGCCGCCGTCGCGGTCGCCGCGGTCGTGGTGTGGCGCGGCCCGTCGTGGGTGAGAGACACCTCCTGGGTACGGTTGCTCGCGGCGGCCTACCTGGCGGCGGTGGCCTGGATCCTCGCACTGGCCCTTGTGGACGGTTGGCACGACGGCCTCGCGAGCCGGCTCACGCCCGAGGCGGAGTACCTCAACGAGGTGCCCCGGGTCACCGACATCCCGGCCATGCTCGCCGGCTTCACCGACAAGATCGTCCAGACCGAGGCGGGCGTGTGGTCGACGCACACCGCCGGCCATCCGCCGGGCGCCCTGCTCGTCTTCGTGTGGCTCGACCGGATCGGCCTCGGCGGCGGTGGCCCGGCCGCGCTCGCCTGCGTGCTGGCCGGCGCGACGGTGACCGTCTCCGTCCCGGCCGCCCTGCGCTGGCTCGGCGACGAGGCGGCCGCCCGGGCGGTGGTGCCGTTTCTCGTGCTGCTGCCCGGCGCGGTATGGGTCGGCGCCTCGGCCGACGCCATCTTCGCCGCCGTGGTGGCCGCCGGCCTCGCGCTGCTCGCCGCGCCCCGCTGGTGGCTCGGCCTCGCGGGCGGCGCCGTGCTTGGCTTCGCGCTCTACCTGTCCTACGGCTTCGTCCTCGCCGGCGTCCTCGCCCTCGCGGTGGTCGCGCTGCGCCGCCGGCACCGGCTCGCCGTCCTCGGGGCCGGCGCGTGCGGCGCGGCCGCTGTCGCCACCGCCTTCACCGCCGCGGGTTTCTGGTGGCCGGAGGGGTACCGGCTGGTGGTCGAGCGCTACTACCAGGGCTGGGCGGCGGACCGCCCGTACGGGTACTGGGTGTGGGCCAACCTCGCCGCCCTGGTGCTCGCCGCCGGCCCGGTGCTGCTGCCCGCCCTGCGCCGCGCGCTGCTCGCGGTCCGCCGCGACCGGGCCGCCTCGGTCGTGCTGCCGCTTGCCGCGCTTGTCGCCGTCGCGCTGGCCGACGTGTCCGGGCTCAGCAAGGCGGAGGTGGAGCGGATCTGGCTACCGTTCACGGTCTGGCTCGTGGTGGCCGCCACCCGCCTGCCCGAGCCGGACCGGCGTGCCTGGCTGATCGCTCAGGCGGCGACCGCGCTCGCCGTCAACCATCTACTGTGGACGTGGTGGTGACGGCGGCCGGCTCGCGCAGCGGGTCGGTGGCGAAGGCGGCCACCCCTTCCGCGAAGCCCACCTCCGCCCGATAGCCGAGCAGGGCGGCGGCGCGGTGCGGCGCGGCCACCACGTGGCGCACGTCGGCCGCCCGCGCGCCGCCGGTGACCACCGGCGCCGGCCCGCCCATCGCCGCCGCGAGCACGCGCGCCAGCTCCCCCACCGTGTGCGGCTCGCCGGAGCAGACGTTGACGGCGGCGAACCCGCCCGGCGGCTCCGGCCCGGTCAGGGCCAGGGAGTTGGCCCGCGCCACGTCGGTGACGTGTACGAAGTCGCGGCGCTGCCGCCCGTCTTCGAGCACCCGCGGCGCCTCGCCCCGGGCCAGCGCGGAACGGAAGATCGACGCCACCCCGGCGTAGGGCGTGTCGCGGGGCATCCGCGGCCCGTACACGTTGTGGTAGCGCAGCGCCCACACCCGGCCGTCGACCTGCCGAGCCCAGGCGGCCGCGAGGTGCTCCTGCGCCACCTTGGTCGCCGCGTAGGTGCTGCGCGGCTCCAGCGGCGCGCTCTCCGGCACGAGTCCCGGCTCCAGCGGCGCGGCACACTCCGTACACAGTGGATCGAACCGGCCGGCGGCGAGGTCCGCGGCACGGCGGGGGCCGGGGCGGACGGCGCCGTGGGTCGGGCAGGTGTAGCGGCCCTCGCCGTAGACGACCATCGAGCTGGCGAGCACCAGCCGCCGCACGCCCGCCTCGTGCATGGCGGCGAGCAGGACGGCGGTGCCGTAGTCGTTGTGGCTGGCGTACGCCGGCGCGTCCGACGGGTCGAGGCCGTGCCCGACCATCGCGGCCTGGTGGCACACCGCGTCGGCGCCGCGCATCAGCCGGGCCAGCAGCGCCCCGTCACGGACGTCGCCGCCGACCAGGTCGTGCCCGGCCGACCAGGGCGGCGGGCCGCCGCCGTGCGCCTGCGGCAGCAGCGCGTCGAGCGCCACGACCTCGTGCCCCGCGGCGGCGAGGAGGTCGGCGACATGGGATCCGACGAACCCGGCCGCGCCGGTGACGAGTATCCGCACACCGGCACCGTACGGCCGGGCCCTGCCCGCCGGACCCGGTTCGCGCCAACTCGTAAGCACCCCACAACATCTCGGTTCTCCGGCGGGATTCGAGAAGCGGGGCGGCTACGTCGGCCACTTCAGCGACCCGGACGGCTCTACCTGTGGAAGGTCGTCACCGCAGGGGGGTGCGCATGCGCACGGCGGTGCCGGACGGGCCGCTCTCGATGCGCATGCCGCCGGTCATCCGCTGGGCGATCCACAGGCCCATCCCGCCGTCCGGCGACGGCGCCGGGCGGTCGCGCGGCTCCAGGTAGGGGCCGGCGGCGAAGCCCGGGCCGTCGTCGCGCACCTCGCACCACAGGTCGCCGTCGCGCCAGACGCGCAGGTGGCCGGAGCCGCCGCCGTGGCGGATCGCGTTGGCCATCAGCTCGTTGACCGCGATCACCCAGTCGTAGGCCTCGTCGGGGGTCAGCCCGCAGCCGAGCGCCACCGCTTCCAGCCGGTGGCGGACGGCGGGCAGCTCACCCTCGGCGAACGCGGTCTCCAGCAGGGAGTCGGCGGGACGCGGCAGGCGGTCGTCCGGATGCCATCCGACCACCACGCCCGCTCTCCCTTCCCCCGCGCCAACCGCGTGCACCGGAAATGTACCCGGCTGGGACGCGGCAAACCCGCAACCGTGGGTGGGTCGGGCGTCGCGGCGCGCCGGGAGGGTTTCGCGGCCCTTCCCGGAGAGTTTCCGGAAAGGATCGGAGTGATAGCGTCCGATCGCCGACAGTCCGGCGACATCCCCGCCGCGAGGACGCACCATCGGGCCGGACACCAAGATCTTGGAGCGCGAATGAGCGTTGACCTCGGCCCGGTAGTGGGCCTCGCGGGTGGGCTCGTCTGCTTGCTGGCGGTGATCGTCATCGGGTGGGGGCTTGTCGCCTACAACCGGCTGGTCCGCCAGCGCAACCAGGTACAGGCGTCGTGGGCGCAGATCGACGTGCAGCTCAAGCGCCGCTACGACCTGATCCCCAACCTCGTGGAGACCGTGCGGGGGTACGCCGCGCACGAGCGGTCCACGCTCGACGCGGTGGTCGCCGCCCGCAACAACGCGGTCGCGGTGGCGGCGCACGACCCGGGCGTGGGCGGCCGGGCGGCGGCGGAAAACGTGCTGACCCAGACGCTCGGCCGGCTGTTCGCGCTCGCCGAGGCGTACCCGGACCTCAAGGCCAACCAGAACTTCGCCGCGCTGCAGGGCGAGCTGGCCAACACCGAGGACAAGATCGCGTACGCGCGGCAGTTCTTCAACAGCGCCGCGCAGACGTACAACACGAGCGTGCAGTCGGTGCCGACCAACGTCGTCGCCGGCATCGGGGGCTTCCGCGTGTGGGAGTACTTCGAGGCCGACGGCGGCGAGCGCGGCCCGGTCCAGGTCCGCTTCTAGCACGCCCATGGACGACCGTGCAGCGCTCGACCTGGTGGTGGGCGGCGTCGCCGTCGTCGGCTGGTTCGCCGCGTACGGGCTGGCCCGCATGTTCACCCGGCCGGCCAGCCCCCGGCCCGAGCCGGCCACCCCGGACCTCGGCCCCGAGCCGCCCGCGGTGGTGAGCCTGCTGGTCAACCGGTGGGCGGTCACCGAGGACGCGGCCGAGTCGACGCTGCTCGACCTTGCCGCGCGGCGCTTCATCGAGCTGCGCCAGCCGGGCGCCGAGCCGATGCAGACCACCGTGCACCTGCCGGCCACGACGCCGGACGAGAGCGGGCTGAGGCCGTACGAGCGGCGCGTGCTCAGCCGCGTGCGCGGCCTCGCGGTGGGCGGCGTGGTGCCGCTGACCGCGCTCACCTTCCGCGACGAGTCGCAGGCCAAGACGTGGAACAAGCGGCTGCGCGCCGAGGTCGTCGCGGACGCCCGCCGGGCCGGCCTCTCCCAGCGCCGCTTCGGGCCCGGCCTCGTCGCCGCGCTGGTCGCCCTGGCGGCGCTCGCCGCGGTCGTGACCGGCGCCGCGGCGTTCCACTATGGAATGTGGAGCGACGCCGAGGACAACGGCGGCGTGGCGACCGGCATCTTCACGTTCCTCGTGCTCGGCGGCATCGCCGGCGTCTCCCCCGGCGAGCGGGACACCCCGCTCGGGCGGCAGGTGGCCGCCCGCTGGCTGGGCGTGCGCGACTGGCTGCGCGGCCACGAGCAGTTCGCCGAGCTGCCACCGGCGTCCGTCGTGGTGTGGGACCGCTACCTCGGCTATGGCGCGGCGGTCGGCGCCACCCACCTGTCCAGCGCCGTCCTCGACCTCGGCATGGGCAACCGCGAGCTGGTGTGGTCGTCGTTCGGCGGCACGTGGCACCGGGTGCGGGTGCGCTACCCGCGCCTGTTGACCCGCTACGGGCGTACCTCCTCGAAGCTGATCGTCCGCGCGGTGCTCGGGATCGTGGTGGGCTTCGCCCTGCTGGTGTTCGCCCCGCGGCTGCTCGACTCGCTGCCGGAGCGGGTGACCCAGGGCGCGCTCGCGGTGGGCGCGCTCTTCGCGCTGGTCGGCACCTACAAGCTCACCCGCTCCGTCGTCGACCTCCTCACCGAGCGCACGGTCACCGGCGAGGTGCTCTGGATGGAGGTGTGGCTCTCCGAGTCGCAGGGCGAGGACCGGCCGTCCCGGCCCTGGCTGCACTACCTGGCCGTCGACGACGGCACCGACGACCGCACCACCGCGTGGGGCCTGCCCAGCGAGTGGTCCGGCCGCTGCCACGACGGCGACACGGTCACGATCCGGGTACGCCCGTGGAGCCGCCGGATCGTCGAGCTGGCGGTCGTCGGGCACGGCCGGTCGCGGGAGCTGCACGAGCCGGCCACCGGCGACATCGCCGCCGGCGCCCCCGCCGTGCGGCGCGCCGACGCGGGCGAGCTGCTGACCACCGAGGAGGTAGCGCGGGCGCTCGGCCGGCCGGTGCGGGCCGGCGACGCGATGGCGCTGGGCGGGGTGCTCGGCGGCGCGCAGTTCCTCTCCGCCGACCGCGGCAAGCCGCTGCTGCTGGTGCAGACGCTCGGCGGCACCCCGGCCCGCTGGGCCTGGCGGGCCAACTCGCGCGGGCAGGCGCTGCCCGGGATCGGCGACGGCGCGTTCGCCTCGGGCGAGCGGGCCGCGCTCCGCGTCGGCGAGACCACGGTCGTGCTCACCCTGATGGGCGAGGCCCGCGACCGCCAGGCGTACCTGCCGTGGCTCGCCGCCCAATGCGCGGCCCGCGTCACCGACGCACCCTGAGTCAGCCCGCCACCGGCGCCGGCGTGGGGACGGCTGGCGGCGCTTCGTCCAGCGCCCGCCGGCGCACGCCCCGGACGAGCAGGTAGCCGACCATCCAGAACTCGCCGATCGAGGCCGGAACAGCGAGCGCCTCGACGAGGATCTGCGTGTCGGGAGCCAGGTACCTGAGGAACGCGCTGACCACGTATCCGACACCGCCGACGGCGAGGACCCAGCCCAGGGCGCGGGGCATCCAGCCCGAACGCAGCACGCACCAGCCCATGGGGATGAGCCAGAGCCCGAAGAACAGCGCTCCGACGCCCCACAGGTTGTCGCTGACGAGGTACAGGATCTGCACGTTGGCCGCCGGGTCGCCGCCGACCGGGTCGGCCGATATCCCGACCGCCGTGGCCATCACCGCCGCGCTCGTCAGGCCGATGGACGCGCTGACCAGCCCGAAGGCGGCGATGCCGCTCGCCGCCACCGGGTCCGCCGTGCGAAACAGGCGATAGAACCAGACGGCGGTGAGCGTCTGGAAGACGATTATGCCGAGCTCCAGGGCGAGGCCGGCGCGGGCGAGCGACTCGTGCGCGACGAGGTTGGCCAGCGTCGCGTCGGCGTCGTCGGCCGCGAAGATCTGCGGCCGGACGATGAGAAACCCGAGCACGCCGGTGATGGCGTTGCCGAGGTAGAACAGCCCGGTAATCCGGGCGGTACGGGTCAGCGTGTGCATGGTGGCTCCTTCTCGCGCTTCTCCCCGGAGGACATGTCCCGCTCCCATGTACAAGAAACTTGACATGTCGAAGGTAAAACAGCCCCGACACCGTGTCAACAACGTTTTACATCGCACGCAGCTGTCGCCTGGACGGTTTCCGAGAAAAGAAGATGTCCCGGGCCCGCGTCAGCGGCGGACCGCCGCTCCCGCCGGAGACCGCTGCGGCCGGCGGCTCGCCAGCGCTCGCCGAGACCCCCGGCCTCCGCTGCCACCTCCGCGCGCGGACCCGACGCCCGCATGATCGTTCGCCCGAAATCCGCACTCGCGTCGGCGTGTCATCCAGCTACCGGGCGAACGATCACCGCGCCGCCGCCGAACGGGCGGGCGTCTGATGATCGTTTACCCGATTCCCGCGTGACACGCCGTTGGGGGCGCGGGATTCGGGCTAACGATCATCAAGGGACGCACTGGCCGAGCAGCGCACGCCGCAGCCGATCGCCGAGATGTCCGCACGGGTCCAGGCGATGATGCTCTCCCCCACCGCGGCGGAGGACATCACCCGCTTCTTCACGGCCCGCTCCGCGACGCCAGCGGGTGAGGTGGTGTGAAGACGCCGAGGGGCTCCGGGCCCACCGGGATCCACTCGGTCGAGCGGCCGCGCAGCGCCTCCTGCCAGCCCGCCAGCTCGAAGAACTCCAGGTGGGTGCGGACCAGCCAGACGCGGCCGCCGGGGGCGAGCAGGCGTTCGGCGCGGGCGACGGCCTCCTCGAGCGCGGGCTGCTCGCGAGCGGTGGCGACGACCACGCGGGTCGACTCGGGGTAGTCGGCGGCCCATCCGTTGCCGAACTCGGGGGCGCGGTGGAACGTCGGCGCGTCCGGCCGCCAGTAGTAGGCGAAGCCGAAGTTGCCCCACGAGTTGACCAGGACGACGTCGCCGGGGCGGCGGTTGGCCTCCACGTAGCGGATCTGCGCGCGGATGTCGTAGCGCAGGTAGTCCGCGGCGAACGGCTCGGGCTGGCGCGGGTAGATGCCGGGCGGGGCGTGGTAGCGCAGCCAGCCCGCGTTGGCCAGCGCGAACGCGGCCACCGCCGCGGCGGCCACGACGGCGGTGAGCGGCAGCCGCCACCTGCGGGCGAGCTGGGCGATCCCTACCACGCCGATGCCGGCGCTGACCGCCAGCGCCACCAGGAGGAAGTGCGAGGTGCGCAGGTCGAGCACCGGGTATGCGTGCAGGTAGCCGGCCACGACCATGCCGAGCGGCAGGGCCACCGTGGAGGCGGCGGCGACCGGGCGGCCGGTCTTCGCCATCGTGACCACCCCGGCCAGCGCGAGCAGGGTGAAGACCGGCCACGGCAGGCCGAGCAGGTCGCCCATCCCGTCGAGCCTGGACGAGAGGTAGCTCGGCAGGCTGGGGCCCTCGGTGAGGCTGAGGAAGTACCCGTTCCAGTAGGTCTCCAGGCTGTCGATCTGCCCGCGCCGGGAGACGGTGAGGTAGCAGGCGGCCATCGCCAGCCAGCCGGCGCCGGCCACGACCGCGGCCCGCCGCAGGTCCGCGCGGGAGCGGCGGACCAGCGCCACCAGGACGAAGGCGCCCAGCGTGGCGCCGCCCACCAGCAGCGCCGTGTGGCTCAGGAACATGCCCAGCACCGCGCCGCCGGCGAAGACGGCCAGCCGGCGGTAGCTCCACCGCGACTCGGCCCACGCGGCCAGCGCCAGCAGCGCGACCGCGACGGCGCCGTCGGCCGTGTACTGCTTGAGGTCGTGCCGCACCTGCTGGGCCGGGAGCAGCAGCGCGCCGGCCGCGCCGGTCAGCCCGGCGAGCACCGCGTACGCCCGCCGCTCCCAGCCGAGCAGCCGGCCGAGCGCGTAGCCGGCGGGCACCGAGGCGGCCAGGAAGAGGAACGGCAGCAGCCGCAGCCGCTCCGGGTCGTCGCCGGGGATCGCCCGCATCAGCAGCGTCCACCCGACGGGGGTGGGGCCGGTCAGGTCGAGCGCCTGCCGGAACGAGCCCCGCGCGGACATCGCCACCCACGACTCGTCCAGCCAGAACGGCGCGCGCAGCATCGGACCGAGGCTGTGTACGACCGGCACGAGCGCCAGCAGCAGCACGACCGCACCGGCGTCGACGAGCCGCGCCGTGCGGGTGGTGGCCGCGGCACGCGCGGGGCGGTACAGCACAGGGTCATGCTAGGCACCGGCGGCGGCCGGGGTGGACGCGGCGTCCTAACGTGTTCGCCGTGACGGACGGCAGCGCGTTCTCGGACTGGTTGATGTCCGACAACTGGCAGGACTACCGGCAGCAGCGGGCGATCCGCGAGCTCGGCGACGAGGTCTCCTCGCTGAGCTCCTCGCTCTACACGCAGCAGCGGGAGAGCAGCCGCCTCCGCTCCGAGCTGAGCAAGCTGCAGGGCTCGGTGGAGGTGCGGCTCGCCCGGCTGACGCGGGCGTTCGACGCGTTCGTGGAGCTGAGCGACCTGCGGATGACGCTTGCCATGTTCGACCCGCCGGCGCTGGTGCGGCACCGCGCCCGCCAGGTCGTCGCCGCGGCCAGCCAGGGCGACGCGCCGCCGGACGCGGACCTCGCCGACGTGCCCGGCTACTGGCTCGCGCCGGCCGCCACCGGGCTCGTGGCGCTGCTGCGGGGCGAGGACGCGGCCGCTCCCCTCGCCCTCGCCGCCGAGCGCGACGCGGAGCGCACCGCGCTGCTCGTCACGCTGACCGCCGCCGTCGCGGGCCGGGCCGACGTGTACGCGGAGTGGCTGCCGAAGGCGTTCGGCCCGCTGCCCGCCGACGGGCCGGTCAGCCGCGCCGTCCGTACACTGTGGATCGAAGCGGCCGCGGGCCGGTTCGGGCCGGAGGGCCGGGCGCTGCTGGGTGCCCGGCTGGCCGCGCTCGTCGAGGGGCTCGACGCGGAGCGGGAGGACGCCGCGGCCCAGGCGTGGCGCGCGCGGGTCGAGGCGCTGCCCGCGATCGTCCACCAACTACAGTCCATCGTGGAACCCATCGCGGACGCCCAGGAGGCGCTCACCGCCGGCGCCCGGCTCGCCGCGCTGCGCGAGCTGTGCGGGCGCACCGGCGGCGGCACGGACGCGCCGACGTCGCTCCCCGGGGTGCTGCGGGCGCTCGTCGACGAGGGTTCGGCCGAGGAGGCGCCCCTGCTGCGGCGGTCGGCCGAGCTGCGCGCGGTCATCGAGGGCGAGGAGCACACGCCGGACGAGCCGTGGGACGCCCCGGCCGGCACGGCGCCGGAGCTGCTGCTGGCCGACGCGTTCCAGCCGGACGGCTCGCCGCCGGCCCGGGCCGCCCGCCTGGCCGGCGCCCGGTGGCTGCTGGCGGAGGCGGAGCGGCTGGCCGGCGACGCCGCCACCGACCCGCCGCGCGAGGGGACCACGACGGTCGAGCGCCTGCCGGTACGCGTGCACGCCGGCGGGCCGCCGGACGGCCTCGACGCGGTGCGGGCGAAGATCGACGCCCGGTACCCGGAGGAGCGCGTGCCCACCAGGACGACCGTCGCCCTGCTCGCCGGCGGCGCGCTGCTCTGCCTGTCGCTCGCCGCCTGGCCGAACGGCCTGGCGATCTTCTTCACGCTCGCCGGCGCCGTCCTGCTCGTCGCCGCCGCCGTCCGGTGGCGGCAGGAGCGGCAGCGGCGCGCCGACCGCCGCGACCGGCACGCCACCGACCTGGCCAACGCCCAGGGGCGCGCCGACCGCGCCACCACCGAGCTCGGCGACCTCCGCGAACGTCTCGGCGCCGCCGCCCAGCGCGCCACCGGCGACCTCGCCGCGGTGAAGGCCAGCGTCGCGCCATGACGACCTCGCGCGGCGAGCGGGTGACCCTCCGGCCGGCGACCGAAGACGAGGTGGACGCGCTCGTCGCGATCCGGTCGACTCCTGATGGACCTCCTCGCCGCCGAGATCACCTGAGCTCGGCGGCCGCGATCCAGGCGGCGACGACCGCGGCGAGCACGATCGTCGCGTGTACCAGGATGGGCGTCTGATATGTCATGGCGCCCAGCGTGTGCGCGGCGCGGCGCGCGCGGTAGCCGGTGGTCCCGAGCCCGCGGGTAGGGCTAGCCGGGTAGTGCGGCGGCCGCGCCGGAGGGCACGCTGTTGTCCATGCCGCGACGGGGCGCGGCGGGCGACGTTCGGGCCATCGTCGTGTACGCCGCCGTCCGCCTCATCGACCTGCCCGGCTTCCGCCGGCTGGCCGCCTTCCGCCGCGCGGAGTTCGGGCTCGCGCTGGCCGCCCGCGCGGGCGTGCTCGTCTTCGACATCCTCTACGGCATCCTCGTCGCGGTGGGCCTCTCGGTCGCCGAGACCCTGCACCGGGTGGCCCGCCCGCACGACGCGGTGCAGGGCTTCGTGCCCGCGCTGGCCGCCGCCGCGGACGAGGGCGTCGCCTGGTTCGTGCTCAACACCGAGGCCAACGTCGAGGTCGACAGCACCGCCCTCGACGCCATGGAACAGCTGCGCGCCGAGCTGACCGGCCGCGGCGTGGTCTTCGCACTCGCCCGCGTCAAGCAGGACCTCCGCGACGACCTCGACAAGTTCGGCCTCACCGCCGCGGTCGGCGAGGACCGCATCTTCCCCACCCTCCCCACGGCCGTGGACGCCTACAAGACCTGGCGCCAGGCGCATCCGGCGTGACGGCCGGCAACCACCGCGACGAGCTTTCGGAGCCGGGGTGACCGACGTCTTCGTGGCGTCGAAAACCCTTTCCAAACAAGAAGATTTGGGCTACCGCGATGTCCGTCGTGGTCCGGACCGTCGCTCCCGCGGCCTCACCCTGCGAGTCTGGGCAATCTCACCGCGGCCGGCTACGCCGGCCCCGCCGGGACCTGGGCACGCGGGGATCCTTTGGCGCGTGGCCAGCCGCGGACGGGGTGCGGCCACAGGAGGAGCGGCGGCTTGGACCGCGACGAACGTCGTGGTAAGCCCAAAATGGTCGAACCGTGCGGGTGTCACCGCACCGCCGGTAACGTAACGTAATCAGCTTCGGGGCCGCAGGTGTGGATCTAGAACGGTTAGGGTCGATATAGCGCCATAACCGTTCTAGATCGCGAACCTGGTCCCGGTTACCCGGCGCGGCGGCTACTGCCCGCGACGGAGGTCCGTCTGGCTCGGTCGGCGCCGGCTTGGCGGACCAGGACATTGTGGACAAACGCCGACCTCAACCCCGAAAGGTCACTATGGAGAGCACCCGGGGGTCGGGGTGGTGTCTGCCGTCGTGGCCTCGAGACGCCTTCTCACCCGTCCGCCGCTGGTCGCGCCCTCTCCCACCGCCCCCCGTGCCCGGCCAGGTCAGTGCGCGCGCGACGGCCTTTGCTCTGCTTCCCTGGAGTGGTCACCCCCCCTGTGGGCCCGCCGCCAGCGGGGATGGCCTTTGGTCGCGGCGGTGGGCGTTGTCCCTGACATTGCCCATCGCCGGGCCGGGTGAGTGGGCAATGTCGGGGAACCCGCCCACTGCCCTACGCACGACGGCGTGGACGCGTTGATGCGCGCAGCTCGACAGCCTTCCCGGGCAGACCAGCCGAAGCGGGCCACGAAACCGCCGCGACGCGCGCGACAAGGACCACTCCCGTGCGGTGACGGAGTGTCACGGACGACTCCTGCCCGGTTGGGCTTGGGGCGCGGAGGTGGCAGCGGGGGCCGGGGATCTCGGCGAGCCCTGGCGAGCCGCCGGCCGCCGCGGTCTCCGGCGGGAGCGACGGACCCGCCGCTGACACGGACCCGGGACATTCTTCTCCAGGACGATCCTGGCCCGCTCGCGCGCGGATGGTGAGCGCTGGGGGATACGAGCGCGTCGGTCTTCCCGCCGGCGGCGTGACCCGGGCGTCCGGCGGCCGGGTGACCGTCACCGTCCCTGAGTGGTGAACCAGTCGTGCGGCAGCTCCAGGGATGGATAGCGTCCGACCAGGGCCCGCCAGGTGCGCCAGCCGTCGCCGCCGGCCGCCTTGCGCAGCGAGGACCGGTCGCCCGCGCCCACCTCGCGGGCCAGCTCGGCCGCGACGGCCGGATCGGGACGCCCCGCGGCGTACAGGAGCAGCAGCCCTAGCGTCAGGAACGGGCGGGCCTCGGCGTCGTCGCGCCAGGCGCCCGGGGTCTGCTCCCGGCACCAGGCGAGGTAGCGCGTGGCGGCGTCGGTCGCGTCCGGGCCCAGCTCCAGCGCCGACTCGACCAGCGCGGCCAGCGTGGCGGCCGGCACGAGCGTGTCGTCGGCCCGGACCAGCACCGTGCAGGCGAACAGCCGGGCTAGGTGGCCGCTCGCCCCGTCCGGGTGGCGCTCGTAGCTCGCCAGCTCGAGGACCTCGGCCGGGTGCCACCGCAGCTCGGCCGGCAGGTGGCGGACCACCAGCAGCTCCTCGATCGCGCGCCGGTGCTCGTCGACCCCCATGCCGTGGTCGAGCTCGGCGATCCGCCGCACGATCGCCGCGTCAAGCCGGGGACGCACCCAGTCGCGCAGCGCCATCTCGTCCGGCCGGAGGTCGGGCGTCCACTGTGTCGCCACGCACAGACGGTACCTAGGGCCCTGTCTCCCGGACATCGGTGGAGCGAGGCGAGATCCAGGAGACGGGCCCTACTCCTGGCTCGGGCCGATCGTCACGCAGCACATGCCGGGCGCGGGCGCGAGCTGGGCGCACAGGTCGCGGGCGGACAGCGCGTCGAGCACGCCGTCGACGAGGTGGAGGTTCATGCCGCAGACCAGGGCGGTGTAGCTCTCGGCGAGCTGGTGGAACGGGCAGTTGCTCAGCGTCACGCGGCCGCCTTCGACACGCGGCTCGTAGCCGCTGCCGGCCAGCACCTCGCTGACCGCGGTGAGGTGGTCGCCCGCCGGCGTGCCCCGCCGGGCCTGGCGGGCCAGCTCCGCGCCGGTGGACCGGGCCGCGGCGGCCAGCGCCTCGTCCACCGGCCCGCCGGTATCGCGCGCCGCGGTGATGGCCCGCGCCATGATGCGGCCGGCCAGGTCGTAGCGGCGCTCGGGCACGCTGACCTCGATGCTGCCGGGGGCCCGGCGGTAGAGCTTGGCCGGGCGGCCCGCGCCCGGCCCGCCGCGCCCGGGTGGCCTGCGGTACTCGGCCTCCAGGAGGCCGTCGTCGACGAGCTTGTCCATGTGGAACTTGGCCAGGTGGAGCGCCACCCCCACGCCGGCCGATGCGCGCTCCCGGCTGACCGGCTCGGGCTGGCCGGCGACGTACCGGTAGAGCGCGCGCCGGACCGGCTCGGCTAGGGCCGCGAGCTTGTTCACGCTGGCGTCGAAGTCTTCCGGCACGATCCATATTCTAACGGACACTCTCCTTGACGAAAGAGATTCGGCCGTTCTAACGTCAACTTTGGTATCCGTTACAAAGGGGCCCATCGCGCGGGAGGACCGGGGGCCCGTCCGTCGACCTTGTGGCGGCGGAGCTGGACGCCGCCTCGGCGCGGCGGGAAACGAGGATCGCCATGACGAGTCCACTGACCGCGCTCACCCGCGCGGGGGTGTCGATATGGCTCGACGACCTGAGCCGCGAGCGGCTGACGTCGGGCAGCCTCGCCGGCCTTGTCGCCAAGCGACACGTGGTCGGCGTGACCACCAACCCCACCATCTTCGCGAAGGCCATCAGCGACGGTAAGGCCTACGACCCGCAGCTGCGCGACCTGGCCGCCCGCGGTGCCGGCGTCGAGGAGGCGCTGCGCGAGCTGACCACCCTCGACGTGCGGTGGGCGTGCGACGTGCTCCACCCGGTGCACCAGGCGACCGCCGGCGTCGACGGCCGGGTGTCGATCGAGGTCGACCCGCGCCTGGCCGGCGACACCGAGGCCACGGTCGCGGAGGCGCGCTCGCTGTGGTGGGCGGTCGACCGGCCCAACCTGTTCGTCAAGATCCCCGCGACCCGGCCGGGGCTGGAGGCGATCTCCGCCTGCCTGGCCGAGGGGATCAGCATCAACGTCACGCTGATCTTCTCCCGCTCGCGGTACGCGGAGGTGGTCGAGGCGTTCCTCGACGGCATGCGGCGGGCCCAGCTGGCCGGCCTCGACCTGTCCCGGATCGCGTCGGTGGCCTCGTTCTTCGTGTCCAGGGTGGACACCGAGGTCGACACCCGGCTCGACAAGATCGCGACACCCGAGGCGGCCGCGCTGCGCGGACGGGCCGCGGTGGCGAACGCCCGCCTCGCCCACCAGCACCACGAGGCGCTGCTCTCCTCGGCGCGCTGGGCCACGCTCCAGGCGGCCGGCGCCCGCCCGCAGCGTCCACTGTGGGCGTCGACGTCCACGAAGGACCCCGCGTACCCGGACACCCGCTACGTCGTCGAGCTCGTCACCGCCGGCGTCGTCAACACCATGCCGGAGGCCACCCTGCTGGCGGTCGCCGACCACGGCGAGGTCCCCGCCGACTCGGTGCGCGCGCACTACGCGGAGGCGCGGCAGGTCATCGAGGGGCTGGCCCGCGCCGGCGTCGACTACGACGACGCGATGGACCACCTGGAACGCGAGGGCGTCGCGGCGTTCCAGGCCAGTTGGGACAAGGTGGGCGAGCGGCTGGCCGCCGTCCTGGGCGAATACGAGGACCGCCGGGAAGGGAGTCGGGCATGACCGCCGAGGACACGTTCGTGATCGTGGGTGCCGGCCAGGCCGGCGCGATGGCCGCGCAGACGCTGCGCGAGGAGGGGTTCGACGGCCGTGTGGTGCTGATCGGGCAGGAGCACGACCGGCCGTACGAGCGGCCGCCGCTGTCCAAGGACTACCTGATGGACAGGACCGAGCGGGAGAAGATCTTCGTGCACCCGGCGAGCTGGTACGCCGAGCACCACGTCGACCTGCGCCTCGCCACCACCGTGACGGAGATCCATCCCGCCACCCACCGGGTCACGCTGGCGACCGGCGAGGCCCTCGGGTACACCAAGCTGCTGCTGACCACCGGCTCGACGCCCCGCCGCCCGCCGGTGCCCGGCGCGGACCTCGACGGGGTGCTCTACCTGCGCCGCGTCGGCGACAGCGAGCGGATCAAGCGGACGCTCCGGTCGGCGTCGCACGTCGTTGTCGTCGGCGGCGGCTGGATCGGCCTGGAGGTCGCGGCGGCCGCCCGCACCGCCGGCGTGGCGGTCACCCTGCTGGAGGCGGCCGACCTGCCGCTGTTGCGGGTGCTCGGCCCGGAGGCCGCCGCGGTCTTCGCCGGCCTGCACCGCACCAACGGCGTCGACCTGCGCTGCGGGGTCCAGATCGCCGAGCTGGCCGAGTCCGGCGTCCGCCTCGCCGGCGGCGACCGGATCGACGCCGACGCGGTGGTCGTCGGCGTGGGCATCACGCCCAACACCGCGCTCGCCGAGGCGGCCGGCCTCACCGTCGACGACGGCGTACGGGTCGACGCGCGGCTGCGTACCTCCGACCCGGACGTGTACGCGGCCGGAGACGTCGCCAACGCCATGCACCCGCACATCGGCCGGCACATCCGCGTCGAGCACTGGGCCAACGCGCGGCACCAGCCGAAGACCGCCGCCCGGGCCATGCTCGGCCAGGACGTGGCGTACGAGCGGCTGCCGTACTTCTACACCGACCAGTACGACCTGGGGATGGAGTACACCGGCTACGCCGAGCCGGGCGGCTACGACCAGGTGGTCTTCCGGGGCGACGTGGAACGCCGCGAGTTCGTCGCCTTCTGGCTGGCCGGCGGCCGGGTGCTGGCCGGCATGAACGTCAACGTCTGGGACGTGACCGAGCCCATCCAGGCCCTCGTCCGCTCCGGCAAGCCGGTCGACACCGAGCGGCTCGCCAACCCGCGCGAGCCGCTCGAGAAACTTGTCGAGGGATGACGTCAGTCGTTCCGCTCGACGTGCAGCACCCAGCTGTCCAGCGTGCCGGTCAGGGCGTTGTTGGCCCCGACGTCGACCAGCCGCCACTCGACTTCCACGGTGTGCGGCCCCGGCCCCGTCACGATCGCGCACGCCTGGAGGGCGTCGGCCTGGCCGGCGTCGGTGGTGAAGTCGACCGCACCAGGCGGCAGCACCGCGCCGTCCACCAGGACGCGTACCTGCACGGCGTCCACGTTGAGGTTGAGGACGTTCGGCTGGCCGTTCAGCGAGGCCTCGCCGCTGAAGGTCACGATCAGCTGGTCGGTGTCGACCGCCACCGCCGGGCCGTCGACGTCGACCGAGGCGAAGTCCAGGTCATTCCACATGCCGGCGGTCTCGCCGATGGTGGTGGCACCGGTCTCGGTCAGGACGACGGCGCTCAGCTGCGCCTTGCCCTCGCACACCAGCGGCGGCACGGGATCCAACAGCGCCTGGTTGGCCGCGGCCGCGGCCGGCCCGGCCGAGGCGGTCGCGTGGCCCGCGGCGACGGCGCCGAACACCACCGCGGCCACCGCCGGGATCACGAACAGTTTGCGCTTTGCCCATACACCCATGACGTCCTACTCCTTCTCCCCGTGCCGCGATCCACGGCACCCGGAGACCGTCGCACCGGGGGCTCAGCGTGGCGTCAGCGCCGGGTCAGGGCGGGTACCCCATCGGAGGTACGCCGAGGGTCCCCGGCGGGGTGACGATCCGCGCGCCGCGCGAACCTAACGTCCCGGTGCATGAACGCGCTTCTTCGGCAGGCATGGCTCGCGGTCCGTCCCCTGACCGCGCAGCAACGGTTTCTGGCCGGGTGCGGCACGCTGCTGCTCGCCTCCGGCGTCGTACACGCGGTGGTGGCCATTGTGGACTGGTCGCCATGGTGGGGTCCGGTGACGTGGCGCAAGCCGGTGGTGTTCGCGCTGTCGTTCGGCATCCTGGCCTGGTCCGCGGTGTGGGTGATGCGCCAGCTCCCGGCGAGCCGCTTCGGTTGGCTGCCGGCGGGCCTGCTCGGCGCCGGCGGAGTGGCGGAGATCGCGATGATCACGACACAGCGGTGGCGGGGCGAGCCGTCGCACTTCAACCCGAAGCCCGGCGTCGACTCGGCGATCTGGTCCGCCATGGGCAACGTGGTGCTGCTCGTGGCGCTCGCCCTCGCGATCCTGCTCGTCTGGGCGATGGTGCGCTTCGAGGGCACGCCGGCCGCCCGCGTCGCGGTGCTCGTCGGGCTGGCCGCGATCCAGGTGAGCGGGTACATCGGCTTCGACATGGCGGCGACCGGCGAGGCCGTCGTCGACGCCACCGGCCAGGTGCCCGAGTCGGTGCGTTTCGGGGCGGAGGGCAGCGCCAAGCTCGCGCACGCGCTCGGCATGCACGGGCTGCAGGCGCTCGGCCTGCTGGCGATAGCGCTCGGGCTGCGCCCACCCGCGGCGCGTACCCAGGTGCGGTTGATGCTCGTGGCCTCCGCCGGCTACGCGGCCGCCTTCGCCTCGGTGGCCCTCACCGCGTACGCCGGGCGGCCCTGGACCTCGCCCACCGCGGCGATGGCGCTGCTCGGGCTGGCCGGAGCGGCCGCGGTGGCGGCGGTGTACGGTTTCGCGGCCCGCCGCCTGCTGCCGGTGCTTGGGCGGCGGCCGGCCGGCGTGGTGAGGTAGGGGCGTGCACCGGCTCGCCGCGCTCGTCTCGTGGGTCAACGGCCTGCCCCCGCGAGCCGTCGACACCGCCCTGGCCGCCCTCGCGGTGGCGCTTGTCGCGGGCGAGCGGCTCACCAGCACACCGCCGCTCGGCGCGCGGCTGCCGCTCGCGCTGGCCCTGGCCCTGGTGATGGGCGGCAGCCTGGCCTTCCGGCGGGTGGCGCCGGTGGCGTCGTTCGCGGTCGGGACGGCCGCCCTCGCCGCCGACGCGCTGGCGCTGCAGGCGGCCACGCTGTCCCCGGCGGTCAGCCTGGTCGGCCTCTACTCGGTCGGCCGAGAGTCCAGCCCCCGCCGGTCGCTGTGGGGTCCGGTGATCATGCTGCCGGGCCTCGTCGTGTACTTCGTCGACGAGCCCGCGTCGCAGGCGATCGTGCCGCCCAGCACGGTGTTCGTGTGGCTGCTGGTCTGGGCCGCCGGCTACGCGGGGGCCCGCCGCCGCGACCGCCAGGAGAGCGACCGGCGGCTGATGCGCCGGGCCGCGGTCACCGACGAGCGCGCCCGCATCGCCCGCGAGCTGCACGACCTGCTCGGCCACACGATGAGCGTGATGCTGGTGCGGACCGGCGCCGCCCGCGTGGTCCTCGACGGCGACCCGGCCAAGGCCCGCGAGATCCTCGCCGGCGTCGAGCGCACCGGCCGGGAGGCGCTCGACGAGCTCGACCGCGTGCTGGGCGTGCTGCGCCGCGACGAGGCCACCGACCTGGGCCCCGGCCTCGACGCGCTGCCCCGGCTGGCGCGGCGCACCGAGGAGGCGGGCATGCGGGTGCGGGTGCGGGTCGAGCCGGAGCGGCCGGAGCTGCCCGGCAGCCTCGACCTGTCCGCCTACCGGATCGTGCAGGAGGCGCTGACCAACGCGTTCCGCCACGGCCGCGCGTCCTCGGCCACGGTCGCCGTGCGCTGCGACGGGCGGCGCGTCGAGGTGGAGGTCGAGGACGACGGCCGCGGCCCCCGCCACGGCTACGAGCCCGGCCGCGGCCTACTCGGCATCGCGGAGCGCGTGGCGGTCTTCGGCGGCACGGTCGAACACGGCCGCGGCGGCACGGGTGGCTTCCGGGTGCGCGCCGTGCTACCCGTGCCCACCGGCGGTGAGGCGGCGGTGAGCGAGCGAACCCGGAGGCACAGCGAGCGAGCGAACCAGGAGACACAGTGAGCGAGCTGGCGCATTCAGCGCCGCACGAGCGAGCGAACCAGGAGGCACAGTGATCCGGGTGGTGCTGGCCGACGACGACGCGCTCATGCGGGCCGGCCTCACGGTGGTCCTCGACAACGCGACCGGCGTCGAGGTGGTCGGCGAGGCCGGCGACGGCCTGCGGGCGGTCGAGGTGTGCCGCACCCGGACGCCCGACGTGGTGCTGATGGACGTGCGCATGCCCGGCATCGACGGCATCGAGGCCACCCGGCGCATCGTCGCGGCCGGCCTGCCGTGCCGGGTGCTGGTGCTGACCACGTTCCGCCACGACGAGTACGTGTGGGGGGCGCTCCGCGCCGGCGCCAGCGGCTTCCTGCTCAAGCGGGCCTCCCCGGAGCGCCTCGTCGACGCGGTGCGCACGGTCGCGGAGGGCGACACCCTGCTGGACCCGGCGGTCACCCGCGACCTTGTCGAGCACTTCGTGCTGCCGGCCGGGGCCTCGGGCGCCGCGGGTTCCGCTGGTTTCGCGGCTTCCTCGGGCGACGAGGCGCGCCGGGTGGCGATGCTCACCCAGCGGGAGATCCAGGTGCTGCGCCTTGTCGCGGAGGGCCTCTCCAACGCGGAGATCGCCGACCTGCTGGTCATCGCCGAATCCACCGCCAAGACCCACGTCAAACGCATCCTCGCGAAGATCGACGCCCGCGACCGCGCCCAGGCGGTCGTGCTCGCCTACCGCGCCGGCCTCATGCTTCCCGGCGCAACCCGCCCGAGGACCTGAGCTACCGCGACGTCCGCCGTGGTCCAGACCGCCGCTCCCGCGGCCTCACCCTTCGCTGTTGGTCGCGGCACGGGGATCGTGCCCGCCGGCATCGGCGCGCGCCGCGTCGCCGGTCAGGCTGTGCCGGTCAGGGTGGCGAAGACGACCACGTTGTCGGGGTACTCGCCGCGGACCGGGTCCCAGCGGCCGCCGCACGTGACGAGGCGCAGCTGCGGTGTGTCCGGGTCGGCGTAGACGCGGTCGGTCGGGAAGGCGGTCTTCGTGAACTCCTCGATCGACGTGACCGTGAACAGCGCGGTGCGCCGGTCCTCGCGCGTCACCTGGATCTCGTCGCCGGGCACGATCCTCGTCAGGTACCAGAAGACCGCGACCGCCTTCTTGGAGTCGACGTGGCCGACCAGGACGGCCGCGCCCCGCTCGCCCGGCGCGGGGCCGAGCCGGTACCAGGCGGCGCGGTGGGCGCGTTCGTAGGGCGGCGTCTCGATCGTGCCGTCCGGCCGCAGGCCCACGGTGTCCAGCCCGGCCCGCAGGTTGATCGACGGGATGAGGATCTTCGTGGGCACCGAGCGGTCGAGGGCGGGTGCGCGCCTCGCGAGCACCGCGCGCAGCGCCCTGCCGGTCGGTGACGGCGGTGGTGGCGGTGCCGCGACGAGCGGCGGCGGGCCCTCGGGCGGGGCGCTGGCGGCGCGGATCTGCCAGATGCCGGCGGCGGCCACCAGCGCGGTGGCGGCGCACCCCGCCCACCAGGCGATCCGGCGGGCGGGGCGTGGTGCGGGCCGGTCAGGCGCCACGGCGGCGCCGGCGGGCAAGGGCGAGGCCGAGGGCGCCCGTCCCGGCCAGGGTCAGGGCGCCAATGCCGAGGGCCATGCCGCCGGTGGTCGCGCTGCCGCCACCGCCGCCGGTCTCCGGCGCTCCGCTCGGCTTGACGGCCGGGCCGGTGGTCATGTCGGCGCTCGGCGTCGGGCCGGGCGACTCCGACTCACCCGGGGACGGTGACGGCGACGACGAGGCCGGGCAGGTGTGCGTCAGGTTGAAGAACGTCGCGTCGCCGTCGATCTCGGCGGTCGCGTCGACCAGCGTCCAGCCGGCGGGCGTGGTGATCCATGCCTTGCTGGTGCCCTTGTCGGTGACGATGGCCCCGCCGTCGTCCGGGATGGTCAGCGTGCCGTTGTCGAACGTGATCGTCACCGAGACGAAGTCGCCCGCCTCCGCCTGGTTTCCGGGCAGGACGAACACCCACACGTCCTTGTCCGGGAAGGGTCCGCCGCCGAAGTCGCAGCCGTGGCTGTCGAACCCCGCGGCCGTCTGGTTCTTGTGCGCCGGGTTGATGTCGATCGTGGCCGCCCACGCGGCGGTCGAGGGCCCGAGGGCCAGGAGTCCGGCGCCGGCGAGCACAGCCAGCCGCGCCACCCAGGTACGAAACACGATATTACCCCCGTATCCGGACAAGCTCGACAGGAGCGTACGTCCATGGGGGTGAAGTCCAAGGTCAGCGCGCGGCGTGTCGCGGGCGGAAGATCAGGCCACGAGCACGCGCACCATGCCCCGGGTGACGAGCACGATGTCGCAGGCCTCCCGATCCACGGCGGCGCCCGTCCGGAAGAGGCGGTAGACCGAGGCGCCGTCGTAGTGGGTCAGGTCGCGGGCGTCGACGAGCAGCTTGCGGGGCGCGAGGCCGGCGACCGCGGCGTGGAGCACGCGCCCCAGCCGCCGCGCCGCCGGCCCGTCCAGGTACCCGTCGAGGGCGAGCCAGGCGATGTGCCCGTCCCGGTCGTAGCTGAACGTGAAGCTGAAGTGGTTCATGGCGCCACCGCCCCGCGAGATCCGCCGGCCTTTGCAGGGGAAAGGCGGCGGTGGCGCCCCGGGCGTTACACCTCCGTGTCGTCGGCGGCGGCGAAGGCGTGTGCCTCCCTGCGCCGGCGTACCGCGAGGAGCGCCGCGCCGCCGGCCACCATGGCGGCACCCAGCACCACCGTGGTCATGATCGCGCCGCCGGTGACGGGCAGGCTGCCACCGCCGCTCCCGGCGCCGGGCGTGCCGGAGACGGAGCCGCCCGGTGTCTCGGGCGCGGTCGGGGTGGGAGTCGCCGACTCCGAGGGCACCGGCGTGGGTGTCTCCTCGCCGCCACCGCCGCCCGGGCAGGTGTGCGTGAGGTTGAACTTCTCCGCGGTACCCGTGATGACGGCCGTGGCGCCGGTCAGCGTCCACCCCGCCGGGGTGGTGATCCACGCCTTGCTCGTGCCCTTGTCGTCGACGATCGCGCCGCCGTCGTCCGGGATGGTCAGCGTGCCGTTGTCGAACACCGCCGTGACCGAGACGAAGTCGCCCACCTTGCCGTCGTTTCCGGGCAGGACGAAGACCCACACGTCCTTGTCCGCGAACGGGCCGCCGCCGAAGTCGCAGCCGTGGTCACCGTGCCCCTCGGCGGTCGTGGGCACGTTGCCCGGGTTGATGCCGACCGTCGTATCGGCCCAGGCGGGTGACGCGGCCGCCAGGCCCACCACCGCCGCCGTTCCGGCTACCGCCGCGAGCCGCCCCCACCAACGTGTTCCCATCGTGCGATCCCCTCAGAGCATGGATGTCGCGACGAATGGCAGCAGACCGGCGACGGCCGGCGCGACCTTCGAACAGGCCGACACCTCGGCGCGAAGGGACGCGGGCCATCGACGTCCGGACACACTTACCGGGAACGGCCGATTTGCGGTAACGCGGCCCGCCCACTCTTGCGCCGACCAGACTCAAGTATGGGCGTATCTGCCCAGCTCAGGGACGTTGTAGCCTGCTCCGTCGACACTTCCGAGGATGCGACAGGACCGGGCTTTTGCAAGACGACGAACTCGCCTTGGCGCTCGACGCCGCGCTGCGCGGGGACGCGGCGGCGTTCACCGTCCTGTGGCGGACGCACCAGCCGCCGCTGCTGCGCTACCTGCGCGTGATCGTCGGTGAGAGCGCGGAGGACGTGGCCTCGGAGACCTGGCTGCAGGCCGCCCGCGACCTGCGCGGCTTCACCGGTTCACCGGCTGGTTTCCGGGTGTGGCTCTTCACGATCGCCCGCAACCGGGCGATCGACGAGCGGCGGCGGGCCCGGCGCCGCCCGGAGGAGCCGCGCGACCTGGCCGAGCGGGACCTGCCCGGCCGCCGGCCGGACGTCGCCGACGAGGTGATCGAACGGTCCGACGTGGACTGGGCGCTGCGGGTGATCGCCACGCTGCCCAAGGACCAGGCCGAGGCCGTGATGCTGCGGGTCGTGGCCGGGCTCGACGTCGCGCAGACCGCCAAGGTGCTGGGCAAACGGCCGGGGGCGGTGCGGATCGCGGCGATGCGCGGGCTGCGCCGGCTCGCCCAGCACGACGAGGTGCGCCGGCGCCGGGGCGAGCCGGGTCACACGGAGGGGGTGTAACACGATGCGAGGCCGGGACGCATTTTCCAACGCCATGCGTACACCACGGAGGTCCCGGATCGGGCCGGACGACGCCGAGCGCCTGCTCGCGACCGGCCGCGACGCCGCGTACCCAGGACTGAGCCGGCTGCTCACGGCCGCGGCCGGCCCGCCGCGGCCGGGCGAGCTCGCCGGTCTGCGCGCGGCCGTCGCCGCGTTCGAGGACGCCGGCCTGGTGACGCGGCCCGCGGCCATGCCCCGCCGGCGCCGCGCCCTGCGCCCGCTCGCGGCGGCGGCCGCCCTGGCCGCGGCCCTGGCCGGTGGCGTCGCCGTGGCCACCGAGACCGGCAACCTGCCCGGCGGGGGCGGCGGAACCCCCGCCGGCGAGCACACCGCGACGGCGCCGGAAACCACGCGCCCGGCGCCCGGCGCGGGCCGAGGCGGCACCCCGAGCGCCCCGCCGCCGACCGCCGACCGCGGCCCGACGGTGAGCCCCACGAGCCCCACCGTCGCGGGGCTCTGCCAGGTGTGGGACACGCACCGCCGAAAAACCAAGGAGCCCGTCCCGGCCGAGGTGATGCGCGACCTGACGGCGGCGGCCGGCGGCGCGGACCGGATCGCGGCGTTCTGCGCCACGGTGCTCGCCGGGCCGGCCACGCACCCGCCGACGCCCAGTCACCCGACCGGAAGACCCGACACCAAGCCGACACCGAGCCCGGCCAAGAAGGGGTAAACGCCGGTGAAGCCGGTTTTCGTGGACCGCACGGGCCAGCGCCGCCGCCTCGTCCGGGTCGCCGGGGCGGCCGCCGGTCTGGCGCTCGCGCTCGCCTCGCTGTTGCTGGTGGCGGGCTTCACCGGCGCCGGGCCGGGCCACCTGCCGCTGTTGCCGCAGCCGGCGGGTGGCGCGCCCGCGGAGCCGCGCTCCCCCGCCGCGCCAAGGCCGGGGGGCGCGGTTCCGTCGCAGCCGGCCACCGCCCCGGCGCCGACCGGACGCCCGGCCACCACCGCGCCGCCGGCCGCCACCGCCACGGGCGGCACGCCGACGCCCACGCCGAGCCGCGGCAGCCACCGCCGGGTGCCGACGCACGCGCCCGGCAACAAGCCGTCGAAGCCGAGCTGAGATGTCCCGGCACGTACGGCGGCGGGAGCCGCGCGCCCACTGGGTGCTGCTGGCGCTGTTCATGGTGGTGCTGCTCGGCGCCCTCTCCTTCAACGGGTACGTCTCGCACGCCGGCGCCGAGGGCAGCGGCCCCGACCTGGCCGGCGACGCCAGCGGCCCGGCGCCGGACGAGGTGACCGGGGCCGGCCCGGTCCTGCGCGTCGCCCCGGACGGCACCGTCACCAGCCGCACGATGCCGCGCCGGACGATCGCGCTGACCTTCGACGACGGCCCCGATCCACAGTGGACACCCAAGGTCCTGGACGTGCTCGCCCGGCACGGCGCGCACGCCACGTTCTTCCAGATCGGCTCGCAGGTCAACGCCCACCCCGAGCTGGCCCGCCGGGTGCTCGCCGAGGGCAACGAGATCGGGGCGCACACGTTCAGCCACCCGTGGCTCGCGGACACCGCGGCCTGGCGGCGCGGGCTCGAGCTGACCCTGACCCGCAACGCCATCGCCGCCGCGACCGGCCGCTCGCCCGCGCTGGTCCGGCCGCCGTACTCGTCCGAGCCCGACGCGGTGACGGTGGCCGACTTCGCCGCGCTGCGGCAGGCCGGCGAGGCGGGCTACCTCACGGTGCTGGCCGACCTCGACACCGAGGACTGGCGCCGCCCCGGCGTCGCGGCGATCGTCGAGAGGGCCCAGCCGGCCAAGGACCGGGGCGCCGTGGTGATGATGCACGACTCCGGCGGTGACCGCGTGCAGACCGTGGCCGCGCTCGACAAGCTCATCCCCCAGATGAAGGCGCGCGGGTACCGCTTCACCACCGTCTCCGGGGCGCTCGCCCTCCCGCCGGCCGAACGGGCGACGGCCGGCCAGCGGATGCGCGGGCACGCCCTGCGCTGGGCGCAGACCGGCGGCGCGTGGCTGAGCGGCGGGCTGACCGCGCTGATGGTCGCCGCGGTGGTGCTCGCGGGGGTACGCCTCGCCGTCCAGCTCGCCTGCGCCCGCGTCCACGTGCGCCGGGTGCGCCGCCGCGCCCGCGAGCCGCTGCTGTACCTGGGGCCGGTGTCGGTGGTCGTGCCGGCGTACAACGAGTCGGCCAACATCGCCGCCACCGTCCAGTCGCTGGTGGCCAGCGACTACCCGTGGGTGGAGGTGATCGTCGTCGACGACGGCTCGACCGACGGCACCGCGGGCATCGTCGAGCGGCTGCGCCTGCCCGGCGTGCGCGTGGTCCGCCAGGCCAACGCGGGCAAGCCGGCCGCGCTCAACACCGGCATCGCCCACGCGCGCGGCGACATCCTCGTGCTGGTCGACGGCGACACGGTCTTCGCCCCCGACGCGGTCGGCCGCCTGGTGCAGCCGCTGCGCCACCCGGACGTGGGCGCCGTCTCCGGCAACACCAAGGTCGCCAACCGCCGCGGGCTGCTCGGCCGCTGGCAGCACCTGGAGTACGTGATCGGCTTCAACCTCGACCGCCGCATGTTCGACGTGCTGCGGTGCATGCCGACCGTGCCCGGCGCGATCGGCGCGTTCCGCCGCGCGGCCGTGGTCGACGTCGGCGGCGTGTCCGGCCAGACGCTCGCCGAGGACACCGACTTCACGATGGCGCTCATCCGGGCCGGCTGGCGCGTGGTGTACGCCCCGGACGCCATCGCCTGGACCGAGGCACCCGCCTCGCTCCGGCAGCTGTGGCGCCAGCGCTACCGGTGGTGCTACGGCACGATGCAGGCGATGTGGAAGCACCGCCGCGCGCTGGTCGAGCGGGGCGCGGCGGGAAGGCTGGGCCGGCGCGGGCTGACCTACCTGCTGCTCTTCCAGGTCGCGCTGCCGCTGTGCGCCTGCATGGTCGACGTGTACGGCGTCTACGGCCTGCTCTTCCTCCCCCCGGCCAAGGTGGCCGCCGTGTGGGCCGGCTTCACGCTGCTGCAGATGGCCACCGCCGGGTACGCGCTGCGCCTGGACAAGGAGCGCTACGGGCCACTGTGGACATTGCCGTTCCAGCAGGTGGTCTACCGCCAGCTGATGTACCTCGTCGTCATCCAGTCGACGGTGATGGCGCTGGTCGGCGACCGGCTGCGGTGGCACCGCATGGTACGCACCGGCGCGGTCGCCGGTAAACCGCTCGATGACCAGCTGAGCCGCCGCTAGCATCCTGCCCATGGGTGACGTCGTCGCACACAACCGCCGCGCCTGGGACCGCGAGGTGGAGCGGGGCAACGAGTGGTCCCGCCCGGTCTCGCCCGAGGTGGTCGCGAAGGCGCGGGCCGGCCAGTGGTCCATCGTCCTCATCGGATACGAGCCGGTCGACCCCACCTGGTTCCCGCCGGACATCGCCGCCCGCGACGTGCTGTGCCTAGCCTCCGGCGGCGGGCAGCAGGGCCCGGTGCTCGCCGCGGCCGGCGCGCGGGTGACCGTCTTCGACAACTCGCCCCGCCAGCTCGCCCAGGACGACATGGTCGCCGAGCGGGAGGGCCTAGACCTGCGCACCGTGCTCGGCGACGCCCGCGACCTCAGCGCGTTCGCGGACGCCACGTTCGACCTGGTGGTCCACCCGGTCTCCAACCTCTTCATCCCCGAGCTCGCGCCGGTGTGGCAGGAGTGCCACCGCGTGCTGCGCCCCGGCGGCACGCTGCTGTCCGGCTTCGTCAACCCGGACGTCTACCTCTTCGACGCGGACGCGCTGGACACCCGCGGCGAGCTCGGCCCCACACCAGTCGTCCGCGACGGCCGGCTGGCTGCCCGGCTACTTCGCCACCAAGGCCGTCAAGCCCGCGTAGATTCCCTCCAGACGTACCCGGGTCCGCGTCAGTCACCGACCGCCGCTCCCGCCGGAGACCGCTCCGGCCGGCGGCTCGCCAGCGCTCGCCGAAACCCCCGCCCTCCGCTGCCATCTCCGCGCTGCAAGACCAGAGCACGCCAACACCCGGGGCGCCAGCGCCTGGGTGTCGACGGGAAGGCTGTCGACCTGCTCGCATCGATGCGTCCACCGACGATCGTGATCCCGACCGCTGCCCGAAATGGTCGAAATGCACAGGTGTCACCGCACCCCCGGTAACGTAGCGTGATCAGCTTCGGCCCGTAGGTGTCGATCTAGAACGGTTAGGGTCGATATAGCGCCCTAACCGTTCTAGATCGCGAAACTGGTGCCGGTCACCCGGCACAGTGACTACTGCCCGCGACCGAGGTCCGCCCGGCTCGCGTCGGCGCCGGCTTGGCGGACCAGGACATTGTGGACAACCGTTGACCTCAACCCCGAAAGGTCTCTACGAGACCGCTGACTAATGCGGCCGTCACGATCCGTGTTGGAGAAAACACGGCTGAGGCGTCGTGTCGGCCCGAACGTCGCTCAGTCGACGTGATTCGGTACATCCGACGTTGGCTTGGAGCCCATTACTCAGCGGTCTACTAGGTGGGCAATGGGCCGCCGGAGAGGGCGACCACCACACCCACCGCCGCGGCGCAGAGCAGGGTGGTGACCACGCCGCGGCGGGCGGCGAGGAGCAGGAGGGCGGCGCCGGCCGTGACCGCGTACTGCCAGGGCTCGGCGAGGGCGGCGGTGAGCGGGATGGCTGAGCCGAGGATCGAGCCGATCGCGGCCGGCCCCGCGCCGTCCAGAAACGCGCGGACCGACGGGTTTTCGCGCAGCTGGTCGAAGCGGTGCGCGCCCAGCAGGATGAACGCGAACGACGGGCTGAACGCGACCGCCGCCGCGAGCAGGCCACCGCCGACACCGGCGGCCGCGTAGCCGACCGCGGCGACGGTGTGCACGACCGGGCCGGGGGTGATCTGGCCGAGCGCGACCGCGTTGAGGAACTGGCCGTCGGTCATCCACCCGTAGCGGTGCACCGCGTCCGACTGCATGAGCGGGATGATGACGAAGCCGCCGCCGTACGAGAGGGCGCCGACCTTGAACGCCACCCAGGCCAGCGGCAGCAGCACCCCGCCGCCGATCCCGGCCATGGCCAGCAGTGGCGACAGGCGCGCGCCGGCCGTGGTGCCGGTGCGCCGGAGCGCCCGCCGCACGACCACCTCGACCAGGCCGCAGGCGAGCAGCAGGAGCACCAGCCACGGGCCGAGCAGGGCCGCCCCCGCCAACCCGAGCGCCGCGTAGGCCACCCAGCGCGCGCGGCGGTCGGCGCGCCGCCAGCTCGGCGGGATCAGGCCGACGCCCGCGTGTACCGCCACGGCCGCGACCGCCGCGCCCGCACCGGCTCCGGCGCCGGCCACCCACAGCGGCGGCGAGCCGGCCAGGAACAGTGCCGACAAGGCGAGGATCGCCACCAGGCCCGGCACGATGAACGCGATCCCGCCCACCACCGCCCCGAGCCGGCCGCGCACGTGCCAGGCGCAGAAGATGGCAAGCTGGGTCGAGGCCGGGCCGGGCAGCATGTTGCAGGCGGCCACCGCGTCCTCGAACGCCTTGTCGTCCAGCCACTTCCGCCGCTCCACGCACAGCTGGCGGAGCAGCGCGATGTGCGCCGGCGGCCCGCCGAACCCGATGCACCCGATCCGCCCCCACTCCTTCAGGACGGTCCCGAGCCCGACGGCGTCGCTCATGCCGGCTGGAAGATCTCGACCGGGTTGCCGGCCGGGTCGTCCAGCACGATCTGCTGCCCGCCCGGCCCCGTCACGATTTCGCTGCGGAAGGTGAGGCCGGCGGCGCGGAGCCGGGCCACCTCGGCGGCGATGTCGGGCACGCGCAGGTGGATGCGGTTCCACCCGCCGGGCTCGGGGCGGCGCCCGTCGGGCAGCGCGCGGCCCGCCGAGCTGTCCGGCCCGGACAGCAGCAGCCGCAGGCGGCCCCGGGCCACGTCGGCGAACGGCGGGAAGCTCGCCCGCACCGTGAAACCCAGGTGCGTGGTGTAGAAGTCGATCGCGGCTGACACGTCGTCGACGATGTAGCGGACGTAGACGTCGTCGTCTATCGGCGTGGACATTCAGGCCTCCATGCGGTGGAGCAGGTAGTGGATGCGGACGCCGAGCTCCTCGGCCGTGCGGGCGAACGCGGCCACCCCGCCGCCCTGGCGGGCCGGGTCGGGGATGCTCCAGTGCACGACCTCCGGCTCGCCCGGGAAGTCGGGCGCCACGAGCCGCACCTTGTCGCAGAGCGTGACCACGTGCCCGAAGCGCTCCGCGGCGAACTCCTCCAGGTGCTTGCTGCGCCGCCCGGACATGTCGATCCCCCGCTCGGCCATCACCCGCACCGCGTCCGGGTGCACCGGCTTGGGGTGGCTGCCCGCGCTGAACACGCGCAACCCCGGCCGCGCCCGCTGGAGCAGCGCCTCCGCCATCTGCGAGCGGGCGCTGTTGCCGGTACACAGGAAAAGGACCGCCCCCGGCGGCGCGCCATGTCCCGGCGGTGGCGGGACCAGGGCGAGCGCCGGGTGCAGGGCCGCGCCCGCCGCGGAGAGCGACGCGCCGCACCGGGCCAGGTCGACCGCGTAGAACGCGACCCGCCCGTCGGCCGCGCTGCGCCGCACGGAGACGAGGCCCGCGGCGCGCAGGCGCCCCAGGTGGTAGGAGACGAGGCTCTGCGGCTCGCCCACCAGCGCGGTCAGCTCGTCGACCCGCCGGTCGCTGCGGGCCAGCGCCGCCAGCAGCCGCCACCGCACCGGGTGCCCCGCCAGCGTGAGGAACTCAGGCGCCCCACCCATGGCCCGACGATACATCAAACCAGTTTTATAGATCTAGGCGCCTCAGGTCATGCGGGCGATGGCACCGCGGAGGCGGCGGAGGTCGCGCAGGCGCCGTTCGTACGTCATCGCGACCGCGATCAGCACCAGGCCACCGATCGCCACGCCGGTGAACACCACCGCCGCCGCGCCTACGAGCAGGCCGCCGAGCACGAAGAGCAGGTTCTGCACGGTGACCGGCCGCGCCTCGGGTCGGGCCGCCGGCGCGGGAGCCGCCACCGGTGTGACCGGTCCCATCGTGGACGCGCCGCGCGTGTGGGGCACCGCCCGCCGTACCGGACCGCCAGCCAGTCCCGGCGCCGCCGGGTGGTGTGGAACTCGGCGGCGAGCGCGTTGTACGCGTCCAGCGCCTCCCGCATCCGCGGCGCCAGCGCGGCGAGCTCCGCGTTGAGGCGCACCACCTCGGCGGCCTCCGGGTCGGGCGCCCGCCCGCAGCCGCCACAGCCCGCGGTGAGGTCCGCGGGCGCTCCGCACACCGGGCACGGATACGTCGTCATAGCCGCATCCTGCCAACGCGCCGGCACCCGACACAGAGTGCGCATACTCAGGCCGTGACGCCCCCACCACAGATTGACAGTCATCGAATCGCAGGGAAAGATCGGCCCTGGTCGCCTCGCGTCGCCGGGCGGGACGTGACGGCAGTGCGCCGTGCCGGCGGGCCCTCGCCGGCCGTTCCCCCCGGAGGAGAAACACATGCACCGACGACCACCCCGTACCAGGCTGATCGCCGCCGCCCTCGCAGCCCTCGCCGCCGGATCGGCCGGCGCGGCGGTCGCCGCCACCACCGCGTACGCCGCCACCGGCTGCCGGGTCGCCTACACGGTCGGCTCGCAGTGGGCCGGCGGCTTCACCGCGAACGTCAACGTCACCAACCTCGGCGACCCGCTCTCCGGCTGGACGCTGCGCTGGACGTTCGCGGCCGGGCAGACCGTGACCCAGGCCTGGAACGCCACCGTGACGCAGAGCGGGAGCGCGGTCACGGCCGTCAACGCCAGCTACAACGGGAGCCTGGCCACCAACGGCAGCACCTCGTTCGGCTTCAACGGCGGGTGGAACAACTCCACGAACCCGGTGCCGGCGAGCTTCACGCTCAACGGCGTGACCTGCACCGGCGGTGTCGGGCCGACCACCTCCCCCACGGTCGGCCCGACCACCGGCACCCCGACGGTCGCGCCGACCACCCGGCCGCCGGGCAGCACGCCCCCGGAGCGCACCGTCCGGGTGTACTGGCTCAAGCCCACCGACGTGGCGTACGACCAGCGCTACCCGGACGGCATCGCCAACGTGATGCGCGAGGCGCAGCGCTACTACCGGCAGGAGCTGGGCAGGACGTTCACGCTCAACAACCCGGTCGTCGAGGTCGTCAACGGCGACCACCCGCGGTCCTGGTACGAGAACACCCCCAACGGCAACGAGTGCTACTGGTGGGTGGTCTTCAACATGCAGCAGGAGCTGATGCGCAAGCTCAACCTCCGCGCGCCGGACAGCCGCTGGCTCAACGTTGGCGAGATCAGCGCCGAGGCCTCGTGCTCCGGCGGCGGTGGCGGCAGCGGATGGGTGATCCTCAGCGGTCACGACGCCGACGGCGCGGCCGGCATCGGCGGCAACATGAACCGCTGGTACGGCGGCATGGTGCACGAGCTCGGCCACGCCCTCGGCTGGCCCGACTCCACCTCGACCGACGGCACACCGATGTCCGCGTCGTTCTACAACTACCCCAACACCCATTTCAGCCAGGCGCAGAAGAACGGCTTCCTGAACGGCCCGTACGGCAGCTTCCTGTCCTAAGTGGTCCTTGGTTTATTCCGGTGCCCGTACGCGGGGCACCGGAGTAACCTGGCGCGGTGCGGTTGAACCATCTGGGGCTGCCGGTCCGCGACGCCGAGCGCAGCGTGCGCTTCTACGCGGCGTACTTCGGGTTCGATCCGTCGACCGCGCGGCGCTACGACGACGGCACCGTCATCGTCCGTGACGCCGGCGGCTTCGACCTCGCGTTCCACGCGGTCGACGCGGTGGGCGCGCCGCCCGAGTTCCTCCACTTCGGGTTCCGCTCGCCCGCGCCGGACGAGGTGCGGGCGCTGCTCGCCCGGCTGGAGGCCGCCGGTGCCGAGATCCTCGAGCGCCACGACGAGCCGGCGTACGTGGCCTTCAAGGTCGCCGACCCGGACGGCCACCGGGTGGAGGCCTACTGGGAGCCGCCGTCGTGAGTGCCCGGCGCCCGCCCGCGACGAGCTGAGCGTGCTCGTCGAGCGCGACCCCAGCGACCACTACAGCCACCACGTGCTCGGGCGCACGCTGGAGCGGCTGGGCCGGCCGGCCGAGGCCCTGCCGCACCTGCGCCTCGCCGCCGCGATGTCGCCGAAGCCGGAGTACCGGGACGCGGTGGACCGGGTGGCCCGTCAGCGGGGGTAGAGCAGGTAGGGCCGGCGGCGAGCGGTGAACTCGGACAGCTCGGCCCGCCACGCCCCGACCGCCTCGTCGACGGTGGCGCCGGCGTCGAGCATCGTGCGCAGCCGGGGTGAGCCGGTGAGCTTGTCGATCCAGTACGGCCGCTGCGGGTCCCACGTGTCGGCCCGCCACGCGAACGACGGGTAGCGCCGCGCCTCGGCGAGCATCGCGACGCCGGTGCGGACCGGGTCGTACGCGCCCCGGTCGGTGACCTTCACCTCGACGCCGGCGCAGAGCACGCCGGTGAACTTGTTGAACGTGGGCGTGAAGTACGCCTCGCGGAACTCCACGCCGGGCAGCCCCAGCGCGTTGAGCCGGTCGCCCCAGTGGTGGTCCATCTCCGGGCCGCCGACGAGCTCGAACGGGCGGGTGGTGCCGCGACCCTCCGATATGGACGCCACGCCCTCGAACATGCAGGTGCCCGGGTAGACCAGCGCGGTGTCGGGCGTCGGCATGTTGGGGCTGGGGAGCACCCACGGCAGGTCGGTGTCGGCGGCCATGAGGCGGCCGTGCCAGCCCCGGCAGGCGATCACCTCCAGGTCGACCCGCGCGCCCGCCTCCGCCGGCAGGAACTCGCCGTCGTAGAAGCGGGCCAGCTCACCCACCGTCATGCCGTGCTGCTGGACGATCTCCTTCTTGCCCACGCCCGACGTGTATCCGGCGGTCATCATCGGCCCGAACGCCCTACCGCCGACGGGGTTGGGCCGGTCGAGCACCACGAAGCGGCGCCCGGCGCGGGCGGCGGCGACCATCGCGTCGAAGAGCGTCCAGATGTACGTGTAGAAGCGGGCGCCCGCGTCCTGGATGTCGAAGACGACGGTGTCGACGCCGGCCGTGGCGTAGAGCTGCTCCCACCTGGCCTGGCTGGCACCGTAGGCGTCGTAGACGGTCAGGCCGGTGCGCGCGTCGACGCCGGTGCCCTCGCTGCCGCCGGCCTGCGCCGACCCGCGGAAGCCGTGCTCCGGCCCGAACACGCCGCCGATCTCCACCCGCCCGCTGGCGTGCATGAGGTCGACGAGGTGGCGGTATCGCCGGTCGACGCCGGTGGGGTTGGAGATCACGCCGACCCGCTGGCCGGCGAGCGTGGCCCAGCGGCTCTCCACGAGCAGGTCGAGCCCGGTACGCACCCGGTGGCGGTCACCGGCCGCCGCGGGTGAGGCGGTGGCGAGCACGCCGGCCGCGCCGAGCGAGCCCGCGAGAACGTGACGCCGTCGCATCCCCGTAACGTAGTCCCATCTCTCGATGCGTGGCAAGAAGCTCCCAAGTACTTGAAGTGTACGAAAATTAGTTCCATCCTGGGGCGCATGTGGAAAGAGCTGCTGCTCGCGTCCGTCACCACGCTGGCGCCGACCGTGACCCCCGGGGACGTCCACTTCACCCACGACACGCTGCGGCGCGGCACACCGGCCCAGGTCGGTCTCGACGCCGGGCCGATCGCGCGCATGGTCACCGACGCGGCGGCGTACCTGGTGCCGACGCCGGACCACCCGACCTGGCCGACGTACGCGGGCGCGGTCGTGCTCGCCGCCAAGGACGGTGTGATCGTGCAGCACGCGGCGGTCGGCGACGCGGTGCGGTACACGGCGGTCGGCCCGCCGCCCGGCCGCCCCGGCGAGGAGCTGCCGCCGGACCGGCGCATCCCGATGCGCCCGGACACGATCTTCGACCTCGCCTCGATCTCCAAGCTCTTCACCACCGTCGTGGTGCTGCGCCAGGTCGAGGCCGGGCGGGTCGACCTCGACGCGCCGGTCGCCGGCTACCTGCCGGAGTTCGCGGCCGGCGGCAAGGGCGGTGTGACCGTTCGCATGCTGCTGACCCACACCTCGGGGCTGCCCGCGTTCCTTCCACTGTGGAGCAGCCACCCCACGCCCGAGGCCCGCCTCGCCGCGGCCCTCGCCACGCCGCTGGCGACCGGCGCCACGCCCGGCGGCCAGTACGTCTACTCCGACCTCGGCCTCATCGCGCTCGGCGAGCTCGCGCACCGGGTGACCGGTCACCCGCTCGACACGCTGGTCCGCGACCAGATCACCCGGCCGCTGGGGATGAAGGACACCGGCTACAACCCGCCCGCGTCGCTGCGCCCCCGCATCGCGGCGACGGAGTTCGAGCCGTACGCCGGGCGCGGCATGGTGTGGGGCGAGGTGCACGACGAGAACGCCTGGGGCCTCGGCGGCGTCGCGGGCCACGCCGGCGTCTTCTCCACCGCGGCCGACCTCGCGGTCTTCTGCCAGATGCTGCTCAACGGCGGCCAGTACAACGGCCGGCGCATCCTGCGCACCTCCACCGTGCGGGCCATGCTGGTCAACTACAACGCCGCCCTGGAGCAGTCGTACCCGGAGAGCGACCGCGGCCTCGGCCTGGAGCTCGACAAGCACTGGTACATGGGCCCGCTCGCGTCACCGGTCACATTCGGACACACCGGCTTCACCGGGACGTCGATCGTGGTCGACCCGCTCTCGCACTCGTTCGTGATCCTGCTCAGCAACCGCGTGCACCCGGACCGCGCCTGGGGCGGCAACAACCCGGCCCGGCGCGCGGTCGTCCGCGACTTCGGCGAGGCGATGCCGGTGCGACCCCCGTCGCGCGCCGCCTGGCGGGCCACCCCGGGCGACGCGGCCACGGCGACGATGACCGCGCCGCTGCGCGCGCCGGCCATCGCGGGCACGCTCTCCTTCGACCTCTGGTACGACACCGAGCCGCGCCTCGACACGGTGCGCGTTGAGTCGACTGTGGACGGTGCACAGTGGTCACCGCTGCCGCTGACCCTGCGGCGGGGCGGCGACCGCTGGTCGTCGGACGGCACCGTCAGCGGCTACGGCGGCCGCGCATGGTGGCACGCGACCGCCGCGCTGCCCGGCGGCACGACCGCGGTCCGCTGGTCGTACCAGACCGACGCGAACTCGCAGGGCCGCGGCGTGTACGTCGACCGCGTCCTCGCCCTGGGCCGCGGCGGTCCCCTGTTCGTCGGCGAGGGCGCGGACGCCGCCCGCCTCGTCCTGGACCGCTGGGTCGAGGCCCGCGGCTGACGACCCGCGCGGCCGGCCCGGCGCCGCCCGGCCACGCCGGCGGCCCCGGTGGGACCGATCGCGCCGTGCCGCGGGCGGTCAGTCCGGTCCCACCGTGGGATCCGGCGGCCCGGTGGGGATCCCGCTGTCGTCGTCGGGCCGCGCGCCGCTCGGGTTGCCGGAGCCGGCCACGCCGGGCAGCGGCCCGATCGGCTCGCGGTCGGTGCTCTCGTCCGGCAGGTCGGTGTCCTGATCACTGCCTCTCGGCGCGTCGGGGAACCTGTCCCGCTCGTCGTCCGCCATCACAACCACCTCCGCTCCGCTCTCCTACCCGGAGCGACGGACCTTATGCGGCCGCTAGACGAGGCCGCCCATCGCGGGGTCGGAGATGCTGTCCTCGCCGTTTTCGACGTGGCCGGCGAAGCGGTGCTGGAAGCTGCCGTCGCCGGCCACCGTGACCGTGAGGTCGTACCAGCCGTGCGTGCGGTCCAGCGACCACGTCTCGCGGCGCGTCTCGCCCGGGCGCAGCGACAGTGTGACCGGTCGCCCGTGGTAGCCGTCGCGGACCGTGAGGGCCACCCGGCCGTCGGCGCGGTTTCGGATCTCGAGGGTGAGGTCGAGGTGGCGCTCGTCGTACACCGGCTTGATCTCCAGGTCGGGTGAGCGGCGGGCGCCCTTGAAGCGGCGGAAGAAGCCGTTCGGGCCGTGGACCGACAGGTCGTACGCGTCGGTGAAGGACCACGCGTCGGCCAGGTGCTTGCCGGCCTCGACCGTGTAGCCGCGGGGCAGCGCGGCGCTGCCGGCCTCGCGGACCTGGAAGACGGCCGCGGCGGCGCCGGTGTTGCGGAAGTCGACGGTGACCGACGCGGCGCCCGCGCGGGCCGTGGCGTGCAGCTCGTACGGGAGGGCGCGGGCCGGCTTGACGCCGCGTTCCTGCTTCGGCACCGCCTGGTCGGCCGGCGGCACCGGCACCTCGTCGGGGAAGCGGACCAGCTCGTCGGGCTTGAACTCGTCCGTGTCGGGGAGCCGGATCGGGCGGGAGCGGTTGGGGTTCTCGAAGTCGAAGGCCGAGGTGAGGTCGCCGACCACCGCGCGCCGCCAAGGCGTGATGTTGGCCTCGACGAGGTCGGGGTTGCGCCGCCCGAACCGCGCCTCCAGGAACTTGATCAGGGACGTGTGGTCGAACAGCTGCGAGTTGACCCAGCCGCCGCGGGTCCACGGCGAGACGATGATCATGGGTACCCGGATGCCGAGGCCGTACGGCCCGGTGGGGTGGCCGGCGTCGCCGGGGAAGATCTCGTTGGTGATCGGCACGGTCGAGAGGCCGTGCGCGCGCGTGCGCGGCGGCGTGGGCGGCGGCAGGTGGTCGAAGAAGCCACCCTCCTCGTCGTACGTGACGAACAGCGCCATCTTGCTCCACACCCGCGGGTTGGCGGCGAGGATGTCGATGACCTGCGAGACGTACCAGGCGCCGAAGCCCGGCTCCCAGTTGGGGTGCTCGGTGTACGCCTCCGGTGCGACGATCCACGAGACCTGGGGCAGCCGGCCGTTTCGCACGTCGTCGCGGAAGTCGGTGAGAAGGGCGAGCGGGTCGCGGCCGAGCTTGTTGATCTCGGTGCCGACCTTGGCCTTGTCGGCGAGCGGCTCGCCCGGCCGCGCGTTCTGGTACTGGTGGAAGTAGAGCAGCGAGTTGTCGCCGTAGTTGCCGATGTACGGGTCGCCGGTCCAGCCCCAGAAGCCCTCGGCGGTCAGGCCCACGCCGACGTCCTGGTAGATCTTCCAGGAGACGCCGTTGCGCTCCAGGCGCTCGGGGTAGGTCGACCAGTCGTAGCCGAGCTCGGCGTTGGTGATGACCGGGCCGCCGGCCGCGCCGTCGTTGCCGACCCAGCCCGACCACATGTGGTAGCGGTTGGGGTCGGTCGGGCCCATCAGCGAGCAGTGGTAGTTGTCGCAGACGGTGAACGCGTCGGCGAGCGCGAACTGGTACGGCAGGTCGCCCCGCGTGTGGTAGGTCATCGCCGTGACGCCCTTGTTGGGCACCCACTGGTCGTAGCGGCCCTCGTTCCACGCGGCGTGGCCGTCGTTCCAGCCGTGCGGCGGGTCGGGCAGGAAGGTCTGGCCCAGGTCGGGCACGTCGGGGCGGAAGGGCAGCAGCTCGCCGCCGCCGTCGGGCTGGTGCCACACGCTCTTGCCGGACGGCAGGCCGACCGGGTGCGGGTCGCCGAAGCCGCGCACGCCGCGCATCGTGCCGAAGTAGTGGTCGAACGACCTGTTCTCCTGCATGAGGAAGATGACGTGCTCGACATCGTCGATCGAACCGGTCCGGCTGTGCGCCGGGATGGCGAGGGCCTTGTCGAGGCCGGCCGGCAGCGCCGCGCCGACCGCGGGTGCCCCGACCATCTTGAGAAACTGACGGCGATCCAGTGCGTCCATACCGCGGCCCTCCCCCACATGTGGAAATCCAGCCCCCGGAAGCTAACCGCGCAGGGTGGACGGCACGTTTACGGCTTCCGGCGTCTTCGTGTCCCCGCGCCGTTGAGAAGCCGACCTGAATTCCGGTTGTATACCCCTACCCCGTATCGGTACCTTGACGTCGACAAGGGGAGGTGCGGGAGATGCCTACCGGGACGTACACCGTGGAGGGCATGGTCTGCCCCCACTGCGCCGCCGCCGTCAGCGCCGAGATCGGGCGGATTCCGGGTGTCACCGCCGTCCGGGTCGACCTGGCCGCGGGCACCGCGACGGTGACCGCCGAGCACCACCTCGACGACCGGGCGGTCCGCGAGGCCGTGGCCGAGGCCGGGTTCCGGCTGGCGCCGTGAGCTGCGGCGAAGCGCGCGTGAAACAGGGATGAAGTCGCGTCCTGGTTATGTCGTGGCCAGGCGCTCCGGAAAGCCAACGCGGGCGGAGGAGCCAGGGGGACGACATGCGTGCCACGGGGGTACGGGGACCCGCCGACGCGGGCGTCATGCTGCACGTCGGCGTACTGGGCCCGTTGGATGTCCGGCTCGACGGGCGGCAGGTGCGGGTGGCGACCGGCCGCCTCCAGGCGCTGCTCGCCGTGCTGGCGATGTCGGCCGGGCGGGCCGTCCCGCCGGACCGGCTGGCCACCGCGGTGTGGGGTGACGAGCTACCCGACCACGCCCGCCGGAGCGTGCAGCTGTACGTGACCCGGCTCCGCCGCGCGCTCGGCCCGGACGCGATCCGCACCCGCTCCGACGGCTACGTGCTGGTCGCCGACCAGGTGGACGCCCTGCGGTTCCAGGGCCTGCTGGACGCCGCGGCCGGGGCGCCGGACGACGCCGGGGAGCGGGCCAGCCTGGTGGCCGCGCTGGCGCTGTGGCGGGGCACGCCCTTCGACGGCATCCGCGCCGCTTGGCTCGACCGGGTCGAGGGCCCGCGGCTGCTCGACCGCTACCTGACGGCCGTCGAGCGCCGCATCGACCTCGACCTCGCCGCGGGCGTGGAGGGCGAGGTGGTCGGCCAGCTGTGGGAGCTGACCGCGCGGCACCCGCTGCGCGAGCGGTTCTGGGAGCAGCTGATGACCGCGCTCTACCGCGCCGGGCGCCAGGCCGACGCGCTGGAGGCGTACCGGCGGCTGTACCGCACCCTCGCCGACGAGCTCGGCGTCGCGCCCGGCGCGGCGGTGCGTGACCTGCACCGGCGGATCCTGGCCGGCGACCCCGGGCTGCGCGGCCGGGCCGGTCGTTGCGTCACGCCCGCGCCGGTGCCTCGGCAGCTGCCGGCCGCCATCCGCGGCTTCTCCGGCCGTTCCGGCGGCCTCGCCGGGCTCGACGCGGTCGCCCGGCGGGCCGACGAGGCCACGGCGATCGCCGTCATCTCCGGGGGCGGCGGCGTGGGCAAGACAACCCTCGGGGTGCACTGGGCGCACCGGACCGCCGGCCGCTTCCCGGACGGGCAGCTGTACGTCGACCTGTGCGGGTTCGGGCCGTACGGACACGCGCTGCGCCCGGTCGAGGCGGTCCGCGGCTTCCTGGAGGCGCTCGGCACGCCCCCGGCCGCCGTGCCCACCGACCTGCCGGCCCAGGTGGGCCTCTACCGCAGCCTGATCGCCGGGAAGCGGATGCTCGTGGTCCTCGACAACGCCGCGGACGCCGAGCAGGTGCGCCCGCTGCTGCCCGGCGCGCCCGGCACCGTCGCCGTGGTCACCAGCCGCCACCAGCTGCCCGGCCTCGTCGCCGAGGGCGCCTACCCGGTGACGCTGGACGTGCTCCCCGACGGCGAGGCGCACGAGCTGCTCGCCCGGCGGCTGGGCGGCGACCGGGTGGCCGCCGAGCCGGAGGCCACCGAGCGGATCCTCGCGATCTGCGCCGGCCTCCCGCTCGCGCTCGCGATCGTCGCCGCCCGCGCCACCACCTCAACGCACGCCCTCGGCGCGCTCGCCACCGAGCTGGGCGAGTTCCGCACCTGCCTCGACGCGCTGGCCAGCCCCGACGCGGCCACCGACCCGAGGGCGGTCTTCTCCTGGTCGTACTGCCGGCTCGGCGAGCCGGCCAAGCGGCTCTTCCGGCTGCTCAGCATCCATCCCGGGCGCGAGGTCGGCACGCTCGCCGCAGCCAGCCTCGCCGGCCTGCCCGGCGCGGCCGTGCGGCCGGTGCTGGCCGAGCTGTGCCGGGCGCACCTGCTCACCGAGCGGGCCCCCGGCCGCTACGCCTTCCACGACCTGCTCCGCGCGTACGCGGCCGAGCTTCTCGACGACCACGACCCCGCGGCCGACCGGCGGGCCGCGCTCCGCCGCCTCCTCGACCACTTCCTGGGTACCGCCGCGGCGGCGGCCCTGCTCATCGAACCGTTACGCGACCCGATCGACGTCGTGCCGCCCGCGCCCGGGGTGACGCGCGAGCCGTTCGGCAAGCGTGAGGACGCGCTCGCCTGGCTGCACGCCGAGCGGGCGGCGCTGCTCGGCGCGGTGCGGCTGGCCGGCGAGGGCGGCTTCGACCGGCACGCGTGGCAGCTGGCCTGGTCGCTCGCCGACTTCCTGCACTGGCAGGGCCGCTGGCACGAGCGGGTGGCCACGCTGCGCACCGCGCTCGAGGCGGCGGGCCGGCTTGCCGACCACGCCGAGGAGGCCAGGGCCCACCGCTGCCTCGGCCTGACGTACACCCGGCTGGAACGGTACGAGGAGGCGCACGCCCACCTGCGGCGGGCCCTCAAGCTCTACCTGAGGTTGAACGACCGGGCCGGCCAGGTGCGCACCCACCAGAGCCTCTCCACCGTGCTGGAGCGGCAGGGCGACCACCACTCCGCGCTGCGGCACGCCGAGCGGGCCATGGAGCTGTACGCGCCGAGCGGTTCCAAGGCGGGCCTGAGCCGGCTGCTCAACTCCGCCGGCTGGTGCCACGCCCAGGTCGGCGAGCTGCGGCAGGCCCTCGCGCACTGCGAGCGGGCCGCCGCGCTGGCGCGGGAGACCGGCGACTGGGTCGCGGAGGCGGCCACCTGGGACAGCCTCGGGTACATCCGGCACCGTCTCGGCGAGCACGGGCCGGCCCTCGACGCGTACCGGCACGCCCTCGACCTGCGCCGCACGATGGGAAACCGGTGCGGCGAGGCGAACACGCTGGCCCGGATCGGCGACACCCAGGACGCGATCGGCGACCGCGCGGGTGCCCGCGCCTCCTGGCGGGACGCGCTCGCGATCCTCGACGACATGGGCGAGCCGGGCGCGAACGCGGTACGCGCCAAGCTGACTCCCGCTTCCTAGATGCCGTTGCTCCCGCGGCCTTATCGCGGGTAGCTCGAAATGTCTTGGAATTGATCCTTTAGAGTCCGGCCTTGACCGCGAACGTCATCGCCGAGCCCGCCGCGCCGCCGGCCCGCGCGATGTAGAGCTGCGAGCGCTCGTGGTAGAGGTACCGGTCCGGGTAGTTGTACGACCGCAGCGAGATGTCCCGGCCGGCGAGCCCGGCGACCGGGCAGAAGGTGGCGTCCGCGGCGAAGAGCGCGGTGGCGTCGCGCCGGTGCAGGTGGATGGCGAAGTCCTGGTGCCGCAGGTAGAAGCCGGGGTAGTTGACCGCTTCGAACGACACGCACCGCCCGTCGGCCAGGCCCGCCCGCACGGTGAACGTCGAGTCGGCCCGGTCCAGCGACGGGCTGCCCGCGCCGATGCGGTCGATGCGGCCGAGGAAGTCGCGGTGCCGCACCCGGAAGCCGGCGTTGGTGACCGGCTCCAGCCCGACCCGCGTGCCCGGGCTCAGCGCCGGCGCGCTCGGCGAGGTGGTGGGCGGCACCGGTGTCACCCGCGCGGGCACGCTCACCGGCGGGCGGGCCGGCCGTTCCTCCGGTGTGGTGGGCGGCGACGAGCTGGGCGGCGACGGCCGCGAGGTGACCGGCGGGTTGGGCGCCGTCGGCCAGTAGCCGACGTCCGCCGTGACGGGCGGCGAACCCGTGAGCGCGGCCGGTGGGACGTCGCCGCCGTTGGTCATCGCGGCGCCCAGCACGACCAGCCCGACCATCGTCAGCGCCACGAGTGCGGCGCGGCCCTGCCACGAAAGCGTGCGGGCGTGCCGCCGGACCGCCGTCCTCATTGGTATGTACCTCCCGAACACCCGGCATACTCTGTCATTACCGACGCTCGGAGACCAGTATTTGTTACGCAGAACCTCAAGTGGCCTTGAGATCAAGCTGGTACCGTCGGTTGGCGTGTCCAAGGAGCCGGATGACGCGCTCGCGATCGGTGAGGTGGTGCGGCGCACCGGCGTCGCCGCTTCCGCGCTGCACTACTACGAGCAGATGGGCCTGATCGCCGCCCACCGCACGTCGGGCAACCAGCGCCGCTACGCGCGCCACATGATCCGGCGGATCTCGCTGATCCTCGTCGCCAAGCGGCTCGGCATCGGCCTCACCGACGTGCGCGAGGTCTTCGCGACTCTGCCGATGGAGACGGTCCCGACCGTCCGCGACTGGCAGCGCGTCTCCCGCCTCTGGCGCACCCGGCTGGAGGAGCGCAAGCGCGAGATCGAGCAGCTGGAGCGGGAGCTGACCGGGTGCATCGGCTGCGGCTGCCTGTCGATGTCCGTCTGCAAGCTCCTCAACCCCGACGACGAGCTGGGCGCGCGCGGTCCGGGCCCGCACCGGCTGGCGCCGGCCGCCGCTCCACCGGTACACCCGCGGCGCGAGCTGACGGTGATCCAGTGACCCGCGTCCTGGCCGCGCTGCGCTCGTGGACCACGTCGGTGCCGCTCGCCGCGGCCGTGCTGCTCGCCGCCGTGTGGGGGCGCCACCCGGGCGTGTTCCTCGCGGTGGTGATCGCCATCGCGCTGGCCGGCGCGGTGCTCGCCGCCGTGCACCACGCGGAGGTGGTGGCGCACCGGGTGGGTGAGCCGTTCGGCTCGCTGGTGCTCGCGGTCGCGGTGACCGTCATCGAGGTCGGCCTGATCGTGACGCTGATGGTCTCCGGCGGCCCGGAGACCGCGTCGCTGGCCCGCGACACCGTGTTCGCCGCCGCGATGATCACCATGAACGGCATCCTCGGCCTCTGCCTCATCGTCGGCGCGGTCCGCTCGGGGCTGGCGGTCTTCAACGCCGAGGGCACCGGCGCCGCGCTCGCCACGGTGGCGACGCTCGCCACGATGTGCCTGGTGCTGCCGACGTTCACGACGAGCAGGCCCGGCCCGGAGTTCTCCTCGGCGCAGCTCGCGTTCGCGGCGGTGGTCTCGCTCCTGCTGTACGGCCTCTTCGTCGTCACGCAGACCGTGCGGCACCGCGACTTCTTCCTGCCGGTGGAGACCGGCGAGCCGCGGCCGGACGCGCACGCCGCTCCCCCGTCCGCTCGCGCGGCCGGGGTGAGCCTGGGGCTGCTGCTGGTCGCGCTGGTCGGCGTTGTCGGCCTGGCCAAGGTGGAGTCCAAGTCGATCGAGGACGGGCTCGCCGCCATCGGGCTGCCGCACGCGTTCGTCGGCGTGGTGATCGCGCTGCTGGTGCTGCTGCCGGAGACCATCGCCGCGGTACGGGCCGCCTGGCGCAACCAGATCCAGATCAGCCTCAACCTCGCGCTCGGTTCGGCGATGGCGAGCATCGGCCTGACCATCCCGACGATCGCGGTCGCCTCGATCTGGCTGGACGGTCCGCTGCTGCTCGGCCTGGGCTCGACGCAGATGGTGCTGCTGGCGCTGACCGTCGTGGTCGGCGTGCTCACGGTGGTGCCCGGCCGCGCCACCCGGCTCCAGGGCGGCGTACACGTGGTGCTGCTCGCCGCGTTCGTCTTCCTCGCCATCAACCCCTGAACGGCTCACGCCCCTGGCCGGCCGGGCACACCGTTAACGTAGCGTAATCAGCTTCGGGCCGTAGGTGTGGATCTAGAACGGTTAGGGTCGACATAGCGCCATAACCGTTCTAGATCGCGAACCTGGTGCCCGTTACCCGGCGTGGCGGCTACTGCCCGCGACCGGCTCGGTCGGCAGTGGCCTGGCGGCTTAGGACATTGTGGACAAACGCTGACCTCTGCCCCTGAAGCTTTGGGTGTGGGCTTGGAGCGCGGAGGTGGCAGCGAAGGCCGGGGGTTTCGGCGAGCCCTGGCGAGCCGCCGGCCTTCGCGGTCTCCGGCGGGAGCGACGGCCCGCCGCTGACGCGGACCGGGAGACTTTCTTCTCGCAAACGCCCGCGGACCGACAGCGAAAGGTCTGGTAGATCAGCGCGCGAAGCGCCAGCGGGTGGCGCCGTGGGGTTCGGCACCGGCGACGCCGACGACCGTGTGGAAGGTGAAGCGGTAGACGTGCCACGGCGGCGGGCCGGCGCTGGGCGCGCTGAAGGGTGCCGTCAGCGCGTCGCCCTCGACCTGGCACGGCCAGCCGCCCGCGCGGTAGCCGGCGGCGACCCGCTCGAGGGTCTCCGGGTCGGTGATCCGCGCCGCGCTGCCGTCCAGGACCAGGTCCATGCCGGGCACGCGCACGGAGATCGTGCAGAGCGGGTTGACGACGAGGTCGCGGGCCTTGCGCGCGGCCGGGCCGCTGGTGAAGTAGAGGTCGCCGTCCAGCCATTGCGCGCCGACGCCGGCCGCGTGCGGCGTGCCGTCGGGGCGGCAGGTGCCGAGGAAGTGGGTGAGGTCGGCCGTCGGGTCGCCGGAGAGGGCGTCGCGGGCGCGGCTCCACTCCAGCGGGGCGTTTCCGTAGCCGTCGAGGTTGGTGGTCTCGGTGGGTTCGATGTCAGCCATGGTGGTTGGACTGCCCGGAGCCGGCCGACTCATCGGTCGTAGGCGGCGAAAGTGCCCCAGCGCGGGCGTGCCCGGCGTGGCCGCGAGCATCCGGTCCTCCGATGACGTCATCGTCCCCCCTCGTGTGGTTCGTCGAGGCGGTTCGCGACGTCGCCACCGCTCGCGCGACGCTGGCCGCCGATCCCGCGCTCGCCAACCACGAGGGTGGCCCGCACCGCTGGCCGCCGCTGCTGTACGCCGCCTTCTCCCGGCTCCACGGTGGAGGGCTGGACGTCGTCCGGCTCCTCCTGGCGCGCGGCGCCGACCCGAACGCCGGCTACCTGCCCGACGGCGAGCCGCCGCCGGTGGCCGCGCTCGCCGGCCACCTCGACATGGCGCGCCTGCTCGTGGCGCTCGGCGCCGACCCCGCCGCGGAGGCGGTCGACGACGGTACGCCCGGCCAGTTCTCCCCCGCCGGACCGGACGCCGGCGGGGTGGGCGCGCTACAACGGCCAGCACCACGTGGCCGCCTGGCTGTCCAACCTCACGGGGTGAATGCAACAACCGGCGCGGCGGCGGCGTATGCCATGTCGACAGCCGTCGACGAGGGAGTGCGATTCGGGTGCCGACCTTCGAGGAGTTCGCGGGCGAGTGCCTGCCCACGCTCCACCGGTACGCCTACGTGCTGACCGGCGACGTACACGCCGGTGAGGACCTGGTCCAGGACACGCTGGTCAAGCTGGCCGGCGCGTGGCGTCGGGTGCGCGCGGACGGCAACCCGACCGGGTACGCCCGCACGGTCATGTTCCGCACGTACGCCAGCCGCTGGCGGGCCCTTCGACGCCGGCCGCGGCTTGAGGCGTACGAGGAGACGGCCGCGCCGGGCGACCCGTTCGCGGACGTGGACACCCGGGACGCGCTGCGGCGCGCGCTGGCGGACCTGCCGCGCCTGCAACGGGTGGTGCTGGTCCTCGGCTACCTCGACGACATGACGGACGACGCCATCGCCGCGCTGCTCGACCGGCGCCCGGGGACGATCCGGTCCATGCGGCACCGGGGCCTGCGGAGCCTCCGCGAACGGCTGGCGGCTCGCGAACCAGTGGAGGTCAACGGTGGAACGGATTGAGAAGCTGCTCCGCGAGGAGCTCAAGCGCGCCGAGGCGAAGGGCGTGGCGCCCACCGGCGTGATGCTCGCCCGGGTGGCGCGGGCACGCCGGCGGCGTACCACGGCGGCGGCCGCCGGGGCCGGCGTGGCGGTGGTGCTCGCGGGTGCCGCGCTGATCGGGCCGCTCGGGTTCGGCGGCCGCGCCCCCGCGGGCGCCGAGCCGGAGCCGGAGCCGCCGTCCTACCGCAACGAGCTGCTGCGCGTGGTCTTCACCGACAGGAACCACGGATACGTGCTGCAGCGGCGGTGCACGACGACCTTCCCCCAGGGCCGGGACTTCATCGGCGGGGAGACGCCGCCCACCGTCCACGACTGCGCGGCGCAGCTGCTCGCCACCGCGGACGGCGGGCGCGACTGGCGGGAACGCCTCCTGCCCACCGACCCCGGCACGCCCGACAAGTACCGCGACCCGTCCGGCCGCTCGCTCGCGTTCTGGTCGGCCGGTGGCGGCACGATCGCGGTGGCGGGCAACGACATGCGCTACTGGACCAGCGCCGACGGCGGCGTCACCTGGACGCTGTCGCCCGACCTCCGGGACGGCGGTCCGGCCGGCGCGGCCGGCGTGGTGGGCCCGCGCGAGCAGCAGGCCTTCCTCACCCCACCGGCCGGCGGCCTCACCGTCAAGGAGGGCACCAACCAGATCGCCGCCTCGACCGACGGCACCTTCTGGCGCGCCTGCTCCGACCGCTCGTGCGGGATGGTCACCCGGGACCTGGGCGCCACCTGGGAAACGCTCGCCATCGGAAGCGGCGCCGAGGCGGTCGACTGGGTCGCCAGCTACGACGGCGAAACGGTGTACGCGTCGGTCGGCCCGGCGATCATGCGATCCACCGACGGCGGCGCCCGGTGGAGCGAGGTGGCCCGGCGGGTCGGGTCCGAGCGCAGCGTCGCCGGCGTGGTCATGCCCGACGGCGACCTCGTCCTGACCGAGGGGCGCGACGGCCGTGCCTTCCGCGTCGCCGCCGGCACCACGAGCCTGGAGCGCCTGCCGGACCTCCCGCAGACGGCCGGCTACCTCTACCGCACCGGGTACTGGCTGGTCGCCTCGCAGGGCGTGGAGGCGCGCGACGGCGACCCCGATCTCGGGCCGATCGTGCTGGTCTCGCCCGACAAGGGCACGACCTGGCAGACCATCCCGCCGCCCGCCGCGCCGTGATCCCGTCGCACCCTGGTCAGCCGCCGTACGCGGCCCAGGGTGCGACGCCCAGCTTGGCGGTGTTGCCCAGGTCGACACCGCCGTCCAGCTCGATGACCTGCGGCTGGTCGCCACCCGAGACGGCGACCTCCAGGAACTCGCCGAGCGTGGCCCGCACCGACGGGTCCGTGACGAGGTTGCGCCACAGGACCGCGGTCGCCGCCCGCTCCCCCGGCTTCAGGGTGACCACCGCCGGCGCGGCGTCGAAGCGGGGCACCGTGGCGATCCCCGACGAGCCGTTGCCCACCGCCACGTCGAGCGGCCGCCGGTCGCCGTCCAGCAGGCGCACGGCCGGGTGGCCGTGCACGGTGCGCGGCGCCGTGCCGCAGTTGACCACCACGATCTGCAGCACGCGCAGCCCCATCGCGGCCTCCTCCCCACCCTGCCGGACCGCGAGGCCGGACTCCGGGCACGCGTCCGGGGTGGGCGTCGGCGAGGGCGGCGGCGCGGTCGCTCGGGGCGGCGCCCCGCTCCAGGCCCGCGTGACGGGCGACCCGCCGCCGCCGCGGACCGCGTCCACCGCGACGACGGCGCCGATGACGAGGGCTGGCACGACGAGAACCGCCAGCGGCGCGAGCCGCCGGATCCGGAGCGTGGACGTCACGGACAGAGCATAAAGTTCGATCATGTACGCGTCACGACGGGCGTGACTCCGGCGCCGAGGAGGAACCCCTGCCGAGCAGGCCGCGGGCGGCGGCGGTCAGGGACGGGCCGCCGGCGAAGCACCACAGGGCGATCACCGGGTCGCAGATCGCGCAGCCGAGCGACGAGTCGTGGGCGAACGGGAGGATGGGCTCGCCGCGCAGGTGGTGTACCACGTCCCAGGCGGTGTGCAGCAGCCACCCGATCCCGATGAACGTCCACGACTCCAGCCCGCGGAACGCGACGTAGGCCAGCACCGCCGTGAAGGCGAGCTCGCCCGCGCCGAGGCCGCCGCCGCTGAGGTAGGCGGCGCCGGCGCCGGCGACCATCACCGCGTTGAACCCGCGGCGGTGCGGCTCGCGGATCAGCGAGTTCACGGCGGCGTACAGGACACCGACGAGGATCGGGGCGACAACGGTCATGCCCGCGAACCTACGAGCCCCGCGCGGACCCGGGCAGTGGCCGGAGTGACAACCACCAACGGGTACTCGCCAACGTCGTGATCAGGGGCGGGTGCGGGGGCGGGCGCGCCGGCGCAGCCGCAGGCGGTGGGCGGTGCGGGCGAGCGGCACCGGCCCGGCCACCGACGGGTCGTGGACGAGCACCGCCCGGTGCGCGGCCCGCAGCTCCGGGCCGGGTATGACGCCCAGCTGCTCGGCCAGCAGCTCGCGCACGCACCGGAACGCGTCCAGCGCCTCCGCCTGCCGGCCCGAGCGGTAGAGCGCCACCATCAGCCGGCACCACAGCGACTCGCGCAGCGGCTGCCGCGCGGTGAGGTCGCGCAGCTCCGGCACCAGCTCGGCGCGTTCCCCGGCGGCCAGCAGCAGGTCGATCCGGCGCTCGGTCGCGGCGTACCACTCCTCGGCCAGCGCCGGCGCGTACTCGGCGACGAGCGCGTCCGAGCCGACGTCCTGCAGCGCCTCGCCGTGCGCGCGCCAGCAGGCCAGCGCGCGTTCGAGCAGGTCGAGCTCGGTGCCGGGGCCGCCCGCCGAACGGGCCGCGCGCAGCAGGGCGCGGAAGCGGTACACGTCGACCGCCTCGGCCGGCACCGCGAGGGTGTACCCGCCGGCGGCGCCGCTGATCACGTCCATGCCGAGGTCCTGGCGCAGCCGGGTCACCACGGTGGACAGTGCCCGGCGGGCCGGCGACGGGACGTCGTCGCCCCACAGGTAGCGGGCCAGCGCGGCGGTGCTGACCGTACGCCCGGGCGCGAGCGCGAGCGCGGTGAGGATCACCTGCCGGCGCGGGGCGGCGAGCGCCACCGGCCGCCCGTGCGCGAGCACCCGCACCGGCCCGAGCAGCCCGACCTCCAGGGCGCCGTCGACGGTCGTGCCCCTACCAGCAGCCACCACAGGTGCCGCCTCCCTCGGTCTCCTTCGGCACGAAGCGGACCTTCCGGTCCACCAGCGGGTCGTCGGTGGGCAGCGGCCAGACGGCGAGGCGTCCCCGCGCGTCCCGTCCCACCTGTACGCAGGCGACCCGCACCTCGTAGTCGGTGACCACGCAGATACCCAGGTCTTCGGAGGGCAGCTTCGCGGTGGCCGAGAACACAGTCGGCGCCGTCACCGCGTAAACCTGCATCCCCTGCCCGGGCGCGACCGCCTCGTCCTTGCGCGGGTAGAGGCCGTGACCGGACCTGGCGTTGATCTCGTCCGGCGACTGCGCGCAGTCGAGGTGCCACCCCAGCGTGAGCGACTGGCCGTCGGCGCTGAGCTCCGCCGTGTCGATGGCGCCGGAGAAGCACGGGATGCGCCGCCACTCGTCGAAGCCCCCGCCGCCCGGGCCACCGGCCCGCGCCGGAGCGGCGGCGGCCACCACGGCCACGGCGGCGGCCAGGAAAACCACTACCCGTCTCATCGCTCGCTCCCTTCCGCCAACTCCTCGCCGGCCGCGCCGGGCGGCGTGGCCGCCCGCATCGCGCCGAGCGCCAGGCCGAGCTGGAACCGGTTTTCCACGCCGAACCGGTCCATCAACCCCCGCAGCGTGTACGTGAGCGTGCGGGTGGACATCCCGAGATGCTTCGCCGCGGTGGCGTCCGTGTGCCCGTCGGCGAGCAACGCGACCACCGCCTTCTCCCGTTGGGTGAGCACGACCGTTGGTACTCCGTTTCGCCGTGGATCTGTCGCGCCACTCCATTGGCGGACAAACAGGGTGAGCAGGGACTCGACGGCGGCCGGATCGGTGTACTCCCACGAGCCGCGGCCGAGGTCGATCGGGTCGACGGCGACGATGGCCACCCGCCGGTCGAAGATCATCATCTTGTGCGGGAGCCGGTCGGCGAGCCGGTACTCCCCGCCGAGCCGGACGAACTCCGCCGCGTACGCCGAGGACCGGTCGCCGTCGGCGGGCGGCCGGCCCAGCGAACGCACCCGCACCCGCCGCCCCAGCAGGTCGGCGTCGATGGCCGACCCGATCGTCAGCGCGTCGGCGGTGAACGCCTGCTCCGGGTTCATGGCCAGGTGCTCGGCGCGCTCGACCGCCACGAGCTGTGCGATGCGCTGGCGGGTCGCGCGCAGGTCGGGCAGCAGCCGCCCGGCCCGCGGGCCCGACTCCGGCCCGGCCGGCTCCGGGTCCGGCATGGCGGCCAGCCGGCGCAGCGCGCGCTGCCGGAGCGCCTCCACCGCCGCGTCCGGGGCGACCGCGCGCCAGCTGCCGGCGTCGACACCGTGCCCGACCCGTGGGCTCCCGCCGTGGACGAGCCCCGCGTCGACCAGCTCGTCCAGCGCGACCCGCACCCGGCGCCCGGCCAGGCCGAGGTCCGCCGCGACCTCGCCGGCGCGCTGGTCACCGAAGCTCACCAGGCACCGGTAGACAAGGTCGGCGTCCGCGGAGACACCCCAGCGGACCAGCGACGGCACGGCCTGGCCGAGCGTCAGCACCCCAGTATTGCTGCCAGCCACCTACAACCTCCCCCGTTGGATGGCGGTACGGACGCATACAAACACAGGGCGGCGGGGTTGTCTCCACCCACAAGATCGACTAAAGAGATCCGTTGCTAAATCCCGCAACGCCCGCCCCGGGTAGGGTGAGGTCAGGTACTCAGGCTCTTCTCAGAGCCCGCGGGAGAGCATGGGGGGCATGGCGGCGACGCGGTCACGGTGGCGCCGGTGGCGGCTGCCACTCGTCGCGGCGGTCGCCGTGGTGGCCCTCGCCGTCGTCGGGCTGCACGGGCGGCTGCCCGACCCGCGCGAGGTCCTCCGCGACATGGCCGGCGCCGACTACGGCTGGGTGACGGTCGCCGCGTTCCTGCAGGCCGTCTCGCTCGTCGCGTTCGCCTACCAGCAGCGGCGCATCCTCGCCGCCATGGGCGTGCGGCTGGGCCGCCGCGACGCGGTCGGGATCACCCTGGCCAGCACCGCGATCTCCATCGCGCTGCCCGCCGGCGCGGTCGCCTCCACCGGCTACACGATCCGCGAGTACGAGCGGGCCGGCGCCACCCGCCAGCTCAGCACCGCGGCGGCGGTCGTCTCCGGGCTCACCGCGATCGGCGGCCTCAGCCTGCTCTACGCCACGTGGGCGACCGCCGTCGTCGCGCAGAACTCGACGGTGTTCCTCAGCTGGGAGCCCTTCGCGGTCGTGGCCGGCCTCGCCGCGCTGACCGCCGTGGCCGTCGTCGCCGGGCGCCGCCTGGCGCGCCGGCCTTCCACGGGCCACCCGAGCCGGAGCCGCGACCTGGAGGGCCGGGCGCTGCGGGCCCCGCGCAAGCTGCTGGTGCTCGCGCGCGACGCGTGGCGGGCCGGCGCCGACCTGCGCGCCCGCGACTGGGCGGCCGGCCTCGCCTACGCGATCCTCAACTGGCTGGCCGACATCGCCTGCTTCGCCGCCACCGCCCGCGCGTTCGACCTGCGGGTCAGCATCGCCACGCTGGCCGCCATCTACCTCGCCGTGCAGATCGTGCGGCAGGTGCCGCTCACGCCCGGCGGCGCCGGCATCGTCGACACCGCGTTCATCGCCGGGCTCACCGCCGCGGGGGCCACGGCGGTGAGCGCGACCGCGGCCGTCCTGGCCTACCGGCTGCTCTCGACCTGGCTCGTCATCCCCGCGGGCGGCGTAGCGGCGCTGCTGCGCCGCTACGCGATCGCCCGGGCTACCGTCAGAGCCTCAGCTGAACGAGACCGAGTAGCTGTTGGTGGTGAAGTTCAGGCCACCCGCGGATGAGGTGATCTCGTACCCCAGCTGCACGTCGCCGACGGTGACGTCGCCGAACCAGCCGCGCGCCCGGATCCAGTTCATGATTGCCAGGACGTCGACGCTGCCGGCGTTGGTGTTGGCGCTGCGGATGAACGAGAAGACCTGGTTGGCGCCGTTCGACCCGGAGTAGACCTGCCAGGTGTGGCCGCCGACCGTGGCGGTGGTCTGCAGCGAGCCGAGCGGGCCGACAGGGCCGGTCTTGTTGAGCCACAGCATGATCTCGTACGCGTGGTTGTTGTCCCAGATGTCGTACGCCGTCGCGTACGCGCCGCCGCCCGGCACCGTCACGTTGAAGTTGCTGGTCAGCGTGCGCAGCGAGCTGAGCGTACGGTTCACGTTGCGGGTCGCGTTCGGGTACGACTTGACGCCGCCCGTGTTCGGGTGGTTGGCCGTCACGCCCCAGTTGCTGTACGAGTTGGCCCAGATCGTCTGCGTGCCCGCGCCGCTGCCCCAGATGTTGTTGTAGAGCGTGTACCCGCCGTTGGTCCACGTCGCCCACTGGTCGGACGAGGTCCACGCGACCCCGCCGGGTGGCGGCGTCGTGGGCGCGGCGGTGGTGGGGTTGGGCGTGCCCGGCGAGGTCGAGCCCGTGCAGGTCACGCCGTTGAGCGTGAACGAGGTGGGCGCCGAGTTCGTGCCGTTCCAGGTGCCGTTGAAGCCGGGCGTGACGGTCGCGTTGGTGCCCAGCCCGGCGTTGTAGGTCTGGTTGGTGACCGTGACGTGCGCGCCGCTCTGGCCGAACACGCCGTTCCACCCCTGGGTGACCGTCTGCCCGTTGGCGAAGTTCCATTCCAGCCGCCAGCCGTCGAGCGGGTCGCCGAGGTTGGTCACGGCGACGTTGCCGGTGAAGCCGCCCGGCCACTGGTTGACCGTGTACGCGACCCGGCAGCCGGTGGCCGCGCTCGCCTGGGCGGCCGCCACGACCGCGAGGCCGGTCGCCAGCGCCAGCACGGCCGCCAGGGCGACACCGGTACGTGGTCTCATGCCGACTCCCCTCCATATAGTTGGGCGTCTATACAAACTTTCCCACATACTGCCAGCCCGGCGAGAGCACGACAACCATCAATGTTGTGGAATGGCCGCCATGCCCTTCACGGGGAGCCACCCCGCCGCCGTGCTCCCCCTGGTCCGCCTGGGCCTGCCGCCCTCCGCCCTGGTGATCGGCAGCATGGTCCCGGACCTCCCCTACTACCTGCCCGCGCCGGTCGGCAGCGGCACCACGCACAGCCTTACCGGCGTCGTCGCCGCCGACCCGTTGCTCGGCCTCGCTGTCCTCGCGGTGTGGCACGCGCTGCTCGCCCCGTTCGCGGTCGCGATCGGCCCGGCGGCCTTCCGCGGCCGCCTGCACCCACCCACGCCCCGTCACGCGCGCCCGGCCATCCGCGCGGTGCTGCTGGTGGTCGCGCTGGCCGCGGGCGCCGCCACCCACGTGGCCTGGGACTCGTTCACCCACATCGGACGGTGGGGCCCGGCGCACATCGCCTGGCTCGCGGAGTCGCACGCGGGCGTGCCCGGCTACCGGTGGGCGCAGTACGCCGGCGGGGTCGTGGGCGCGGCCGCGATCGCGCTCTGGCTGGCCCGCTGGTGGCGCACCACTCCCGCCACCGCGCGCCGTCCGGCCGCGCCCCGGGTGGTCGCGGTCGCGAGCTGGACGCTGATCGCGCTGGCCGCCGCGACCGGCGCCCTCGTCGCCGCGTTTCCCGCCCTGCGCGATACCGACCTCCGCGAGGCCGGGTTTCTGGCCATCACCCGAGGCGGCGGCGCCGCCCTGGTGACCGCGCTCCTGTGCGCGCTGCTCACCCTCCGCGCCCGCCTCAGCCTTCCGTCATAGGCACGTTTGCCCACTGGCACCCGGGGCGAGTGCGGTTTAACGATCATCGGGCTTGCCGCGCGGAGGTGGCAGCGGAGGCCGGGGTTTTCGGCGAGCCCCGGCGAGCCGCCGGCCGGAGCGGTCTCCGGCGGGAGCGGCGGCCCGCACTGACGCGGCCCGGGAACATCAGGGTTTGATGATGATCTTGCCGGTGGCGCGGCGCTCGTCGAGCTCGGCGACCGCGGCCGCGGCCCGCTCCAGCGGAAAGGTGCGGCCCAGCGGCGGGTCGAGGCGGCCGGACTCCAGGAGCGGCAGCAGGTCGGCCCACTGCTCGCGCAGGTAGCCGGGCCGGTGCTGCCAGAATGCGCCCCAGCCGACGCCGGCGACGGAGATGTTGTTGAGCAGCAGGCGATTGACCTTGACGGTCGGGATCTCGCCGGCGGTGAAGCCGACGACCAGCAGCCGGCCCTCCGGCGCCAGGGCGCGCAGCGAGTCGGTGAAGCGGTCGCCGCCGACCGGGTCGACCACGAGGTCGACGCCGCGGCCGCCGGTGCGGTCCTTCACCGCGCCGAGGAAGCCGTCGGCCAGCACGGCGTCGTCGGCGCCGGCCGCGCGGGCCACCGCGGCCTTGTCCTCAGTGGACACGACCGCGACGACCGTGGCGCCGAACGCCTTGGCGAGCTGGATCGCCGCCGTGCCGACGCCGCCCGCCGCGCCGTGCACGAGAACCGTCTCACCGGCCCGCAGCCCGCCGCGGCGCAGCAGTCCGAAGTGGACAGTGAGGTAGTTCATCGGGAGCGCGGCCCCGACCTCGAACGGCACTCCGGCGGGCAGCGGGAACACCATGTCGGGGTCGGTGGCGACCGCCTCCGCGAAGCCGCCGAAGCCGGGAAACGCGGCCACCCGGTCGCCGGCCGTAAACCCCGAACCCTCCGGCGCCGCCCGGACCACGCCGGCCACCTCGCAGCCGAGCACGAACGGAGGTGGCGGCTTGATCTGGTACTGCCCGCGGGTGAGCAGCGTGTCGGGGAAGGTCACGCCCGCCGCGACCACGTCGACCACCACCCGGCCGTCGCCGGAGGGCTCCGGAACGTCGCCGACCTCGATCGCCCCCGGCCCGTCGAGCCTCGTCACCCGCGCAGCACGCACCCCCGCACTCTAGCCGTGCCCGCCCCCGCGGCGTCAGGGTTGTAGCCACCACGGGCTGGTGTACGCCACGCCGAAGTCGTTGCACGGGTGGCCGGACGGGCCGGGCGAGCCGTTGGCCGCCGCCGGGTCGGAGACCCGCAGCACGACCCAGTTGCCGTCCGCGGCGTCGAGCGGCACGGTGAAGTCGGCGACCGTGCCGTTGACCGTGTCGACCACGTCGACCACGGCCGGCGCCGAGGTGCCGGGGCGCAACACCTGGATCCGCAGCGGCTTGCCGTCCCAGGCCGGACCGCGGTCCACGTCCACCAGGAAGCGCACGTCGGCGGAGGCGGTGCCGAGCACGCCGCCCATCCGCACCCCGTTGGCGGTCGCGTCCACCCGCAGGCCGGACACCCGGGTCGCGAAGACGCGCCGCGCGGTCATCGCCGCGAACACCGCGTCGCGGGTGTTCTCGGTGACCCACATGCCGCTGCGGCCCAGGCCCTCGTGGAAGCCCCACGTCGTGCCGTGCTCGTCGGTGACCCCGGTCAGGCCGGGACGCCAGCCCGCGTTGAGGCAGGCGACGAGCGGCGAGGTCATCCCGGACGACCAGCCCTCGAAGAGGTAATCGTCTCCTCTGTTGAACATCTCCAGCCCCACGAGTTGGCTGCGCGCCGAGGCATTGAAAGAGAAGTTGTTGAACCGCCCGATCTCGCGCCCCGGGTGGTTGAAGCTCGCCAGCCCGGCTGACCGGCCGGTCAGCCAGCTGTACAGGCTGCCGGGGCTGCTCGCCCGCGCCAAGTCCGCGAAGTCGGTGGTGTTCCAGACGTTGATGTGCCCCTGCAACGGGTGCGACCACTCGAACCCGCGGATCGCCGTGAACTGCCCCGGGTCGTTGGCCGCGTTGGCCAGGTCGCCGGTGGTCCGCCACTCGCCGGAGCTGAGCCCCTCGATGGCGAAGAGCGTGGTGTGGTCGGTCAACGCGGCCACGTCGAGGCCGGCCTCCCGCATCGAGGCGAACGCCGCGTCGGCGCTGCCGTCACCGTCGGACATGACGGTGTGGTTGTGCATGTCGGCGTGTACCAGCGTGGTGCCCTGGGTGATGGCCGACGCCCGCGCGGCGCCGGCGGCCGTGGCGGCGGCCAGCTTGGTGTTGGCGCGGGCCGTGCCCGGCAGCGCGGCGAGCATCAGCGCGCCGCCCGCGCCGGCCAGCAGCGCGCGGCGGCCGAGGGCCGGGATGTCGACCAGACCGTACGGCAGGCCCTCGCGGGGCGCATGGTCGTGGTGGCAGTGATGGGGATCGCGTCCACTCATAGAGAAACATCAGCAAATGGCAATACGACGGCGCCACCGCGCCGAGTCGTCCGTAAAGCGAACATTGCGGTACCGGTAAGGTCGCCCCGTGCAGCAGACACCGGCTGACCTGGACGCCGTCCGGCGGCTCGCCGCCCAGGTCGACACCACCGCCCTGTGCGACGTCACACCGGACATCCGGGTGATGTCCCCCGCCCTCCGATGCCGCTCGGCCAACCCGGTGCTGTGCGGTCCCGCGGTGACGGTCCGCTGCCGCCACGACTTCCTCGGCGTCGTCCAGGCCATCGAGCTGGCCGCGCCCGGCGACGTGGTCGTGGTCGACGGCGGCGGGCACGAGACCGCCCTGGCCGGCGAGCTGTTCGCCCGCGCCGCGCTCGCCAAGGGGCTGGCCGGCATCGTCGTCGACGGCGGATACCGCGACCTGCGGTTCGTCGCCGGATGCCCGCTGCCGGTCTACAGCCGGCACGTCACCCCGGCGGCCGGCACGACCGTCCGCCCGGCCAGGGTCGGCGACACGGTCAGCTGCGGCGGCGTCCGGGTCGGCGCCGGCGACATCCTGATCGCCGACCACGACGGCATCGTGGTGCTCGACCCGGCCACGGCGGTCGCGTCACTCACCGCCGCGGCCGCCGTCATGGAGACCGAGGCCCGCGTGGCAGCCCGCCTGTCGGAAGGCGCCACCCTCGGCGACTGCCTCGACGTCACGGCACACGTCGAACGCCTCACCCGCGGCGAACCGTCGAGGCTCCACTTCACCGTTTGACCGCTCGTCATCCAACCCACACGGTCAGTTGGTGGCGCCGGATGCTCCCGCGGCCGCACCGTCCGCGTCTGGGCAATCTCACCCCGGGGCCGGCTACGCCGGCCCTGCCCGGACTGCGCGCGGGGATCCGTTGGCGCGTGGCCAGCGACGTAGCCCTAAATGGTCGAAATGTGCAGTGCCGCCGCACCGCCAGTAACATAGCGTAATCGACTTCGGGGCCGTAGGTGTGGATCTAGAACGGTTAGGGTCGATATAGCGCCCTAACCGTTCTAGATCGCGAACCTGGTGCCCGTTGCCCGGCGCGGTGGCTACTGCCCGCGACCGACGCCAGCCCGGCTCGCTCGCTGCCGGCCTGGCGGCTCAGGACAGCCGCGCCAGCAGCCGGGTCTCGCTCTCGAGCGGAAACGCGGTGAGGCCGCTGACGACGAGGCCGACCACGAACACCACGAGCCACACACGCACGCGGGTCAGGGTGGGCATGGGCGGAGCGTAACCCCGCCGGCGCGGCCCACCGCCAACCTCCACGAAGTCTTCACGGCGCCGCTACGGTTTGCGCGCGACCGCGCTCACGTAAGCGATGTGGCCGAAGAACGTGCCCTCCGCGGACCGCCGGTGCGCCTCCGCCTTTAGCGCCGCGCAGGCTTCGTCGCCGACCCGCCGCCCGGCCCGCAGCGCGTCGGCGCCGCGCTCGACGAGCCGGAGGAAGTATCCGGCGGAGGTGGGCGCCTCGACGTAGCTGTATCCGCGCAGCAGCGCCGGCCCGAACCCGGCCGCGGCGACCAGGGCGGGCAGCCGCCGCACGAACCAGCGGTCGTGCACGAGGCTTTCCAGCGCGGCTTCGACGCACGCCTGCAGCGGGTCGGCGTCGCCGAGCGCACACGTCGCGGTGGCGTAGTCACCGTCGAAGACGGCCAGCCGCCCGCCCGGGCGCAGCACGCGTAGGGCTTCGGCGAGCGCCCGCTCCGGCTCGGGGACGTGGCACAGCGTGGTGTGGAAGACGACGGCGTCGAAGTCGCCGTCGTCCAGCGGGAGATCCCGCGCGTCGCCCTCGACGAAACGGAGGCCCGGCACGTCGCCGCCGCGCTCCCGGGCCGCCGCCACGAAGACCGGCGACGGGTCGACACCGACCACTTCGGACACACCGTCGAGGCGCGCGATCGCCCGCGCCACGGGCCCCGGCCCGCAGCCGACCTCGGCCACCCGCGCACCGGGTGGCAGCTCCAGGTCGGCCAGGTAACGCTCGCGCATGGCCCGCTGCCCCGGATCGGCGGCCCGCAGCTCCAGGATCTCGATCAACGGCCCGACGACGTCGACGCCTGCGGTGGCGATCGACGTGTAGACATCCGGCATGGCGCCCAGTCTGGCACGGTCAGCCGCTCGCGGGGGCCAGAAACTCGCGCGCGCCACGGAGGCGGGTGGCCAGCCGCGACCGCGTCATCGCGCAGTCCAGCCGCACGTCGAGGCCACCCGCCAGGCCGCTCCGGGCCCGCAGGCCGGCCGGCAGCGCCGCCTCGTCGAGGCCGTCGCGGCGGGCTATGAGCACCCCGAGCTCGTGCCGGCTGACCGCGTCGGCGCCGGCCACGTGGTGGATACCGGAGTACGGCGAGGCGGCGAGCTCCAGCAGCGCCGAGGCCAGGTCGGCGACGTGCACCGGGCACCGCACGTCGTCGGTGAAGAGCACGCCGTCCGCCGCACCGGACGCGAGCGCGCGCACGAACGCTTCCTGCGGCGAGTCACCGCTCCCGATGACGAGCGAGGTGCGCGCGACGACCGCGGCGGGGTCGAGGCCTCTGACCGCGGTCTCGGCCGCCGCCTTGGCCGCGCCGTAGGGCGTCGTGGGGTCGGGCGGGCAGGTCTCGTCGTAGCGGACCGCCAGCCCGGAGAAGACGGCGTCGCTCGACACGTGCGCCAGCCGCGCGCCCACCGCCACGGCCGCGGCCGCGACGTGCGCCGCACCGTCCGCTGTGGTCGCCCAGTCGTCCTGCCGGTAAGCCGCGTTGACGACGGTGGCGGGCCGGACCCGCTCCACGAGGGCCGTGACGTCGTCGCGCCGCCTGATGTCGAGCGCCCGCCAGTCGACGCCCGTGACAGCCGGGGCGCGGCGGTGATACGTGGCGACGACGCGCGCGCCCGCGTGCCGGGCCCGCCGCACGACCTCGCGGCCGAGCAGCCCGCTGCCGCCGACCACGAGAAGGTCCATCGCGGCCACGTTAGCGGGTCACGGCACCGGCGCGGCGCGCGGCGCGCGTATGTGCAGTGCCGCCGCACCGCCGGTAACGTAGCGTGATCAGATCCGGGGCGTAGGTGTGGATCTATAGAGCTTTCGGGGGTGAGGTCGGCGTTTGTCCACAATGTCCTAAGCCGCCACGCCGGCGCCGACGCGAGCCAGGCGGGCCCCGGTCGCGGGGAGTAGCCACTGTGCCCGGTAACGGGCACCAAGGTTCGCGATCTAGAACGGTTAGGGCGCTATATATCGACCCTAACCGTTCTAGATCCACACCTACGCCCCGCATCTGGTCACGCTACGTTACCGGCGGCGGGCCTGACCGTCCGCCGCCCGCGGGAGCTTCCGGTCGCCTGGTGAGAGGGCACCCCTGCCAGCGGGTGCCCTCCCTGATCGACGGGTCAGGCGGCTCTCACGTTGAAGGTCGCCATCATGGCCATGTCCTCGTGCTCCAGCATGTGGCAGTGGAACATGTACTGACCGACGTGGTCGGTGAACGTGGTGACGACCGAGAACCCCGTGCCGGCCGGGACGAAGAACGTCTCCTTCAGGCCGCTCTCGAACGCCTGGACGGGTAGGTCGGTCCCGGGTATCGGGTTTCCGTTCGCGTCGAAGGCGAGCTGGAACCGTCGCACCAGCTTCCAGTCGACATCATGCAGGTGGATGGCGTGTGGCTGCGGCGAGTCGTTGAAGAACGTCCACCGCTCCGTGGTGTTGAGCACCGGGTCGGCGTCGATCCGGCCGGACTGGAAGGGCTGCCCGTTGATCGTCCACTGTGTCGGGTTGCCCGCCGCGTCGGTCGTCGACCGGAGCACGAACGACCGGTCCTCAACCGGGTCCGGGAAGGCCGGCACCGGGCGCAGCGCGGCCGGCACCGAGCTCGTCTCGGTGAGGTCGCGGTTGACCCGGAACTGCATGAGCTCCTTCGGCGGGTTGCCCGGCGTCGCCGGCGTGTTGGTGTCCATCAGCACGAGGTTCTGCCCCAGCAGGCCGGCGAAGTCGAGCACGACCTCCACCCGTTCCGCCGGTTGCACGATGATCGACGTGCGTTGCACCGGTGCCGGCAGCAGGCCGGCGTCGGTGCCGATCTGCGTGATCGGGGCGCCGTTGCTGAGCCCCAGCACGAGCGGGCGCCGGTTGGCCGCGTTGAGGATGCGGACCCGGTACTTGCGGTCGCCCACGTCGAAGTAGGGCTGCGGCCGGCCGTTGACCAGCCACGTGTCGCCCAGCGTGCCGATGATGCTGAAGTTGTAGGGGATCTGGTTGTTGGCGTCGAAGGTGCGGTCGGCGATGACCAGCGGGATGTCGAACTCACCCTTCGGCAGCGGCAGGGCGCTGTCGAACGCGTCGTCGAGGATGAACATGCCGGCCAGGCCGTTCCACACGTTGCGGCCGGTGACGTCCATCCGGTGGTCGTGGTACCACTGCGTGACGGCCCATTCGTTCTCGCCGCGCTCCTTGTGCTCGTACACGTACGTACGCAGACCGCCTCGGGGGATGAGGAAGTCGTTGGGCTGGCCGTCCTCACTGGGCCGCGAGTGGCTGCCGTGGTGGTGGATGGTCGCCTTGTCGAAGCTCGCCGGCAGGTCGTTGCGGAAGGTGATCCGGCTGGTCTGGCCGCTGGGCCGCCGGATCGTCGGGCCGGGGTAGATCCCGTTGTACGTCCACATGCGAGTTGGTGGGCCGGTCGGCATGATCTGCACGTCGGCCTCGCGCATCTGGATCGTCACCTCCGACCCGCGCAGGACGGGTGGGATGCGCAGCGGCACGCTGTACGGCACGACCGCCGCCTGTGCCGTGGTGGAGGAGAAGACGAAGTTGCCGACGACGGCCATCAGGACGGTGGCGCCGGCGGCGGTCCAGCGCGAGCGCACCCGCGACAGGCCGGTACGGCGACGTCGCGCCGGCACCACGGCGGAGGGTGCCATGCGGACGGTCAGGCGCAGCCCGCCGGCGGCGAGCGGCAGAGCCACCAGGAACACCACGAAGGCGTCCTGGACGGCGTCGGCGGCGGTGTCGGCCCCGAGCCTGGCGTTCCGCGTGCCGTCGAAGGGGGCGTTCATCGCCGCGTGCTCCTCGGGCGAGTGGCCGGTCTCCCGCATCATCGCGTGGTGCGCCTGTGCCAGGCCGGCCGCGTCGAGGTTGGGATAGTCCGCCTTGTACTGGCCGCACTCCGCCTCGGTGAACATCGCCGCGCACGACGTGTCGTACCCGATCGCCGCGAGGTTCGGCGCGAGGGGCGGTGGGGCCAGCCGTGCCGAGACCACCGACTGCAGCGGGGCGGTGGCCAGCAGGAGCGCGGTGAGCACGCCGGCGGCGGCGCCGGCCTGTACCAGCAACCCGCGCGGGCCGCGGTCGTGCCAGCCGCGCCGCCGGGCGAGCCACGCCAGGGCGCCGGTCGCCAGCAGAGCCAGCGGCAGCACCATGAGCGCGGCGGCGCCGAGCTCCCGCGGACCCGATGGGTCACCGCCGGCGAGCACGGTCGGTGGTAGGGCCAGCCATACGGCGACTGTGCCCACGGTCAGGAGGAGTGCGAGGAGCAGCGCACGCATGCCGCCCACCGCGGGTCTCTTCCCGACCGTCCATTGTGGTGGTCGCATCTTCCGCCCACCTCTCTCGGCTCCCTAGGCGGAGCCGGTCGTCCATCTTGGGCAACCACCAATTCACATCTCGCGCCGTGTTGAAACCGACGGTTATCCCCCAGGGGTCAACGGGTGTCCACATCGGAGGCATGACGAACCGCCCGGCGTTCGACCGGGCGGTTCCACAGGTGGTTTCCCTACCGGATGAAGACCTCCCGCTGGAAGTAGTCCTGCCGGCCGCTGCCGTCGAGGAACTCGTTGAACATGACGAACGGCAGGATCCCGATGTTGAACCGGGCCTGCATGTGCACGCGCATGAAGCCGTGGTCGAACGTGGCGTACAGCGCCGGCCCGCCGTCGGTGGCGGAGACGTCGGCGTAGTGCGGCGTCGGCCGCCCGCCGGTGACCGGATCGGCGGCGGCGCGCCCTCCCCCGGTCACGCTGATGTCGGTGTAGAGGCGCACCGGCGTGTCGCCCCACTCGATGGGGCCGTCCGGCCCGGCCGCGGTGACCCGCAGGTACGTCCGCCCGTCCCGCAGCGACAGGCTCACCTCCGGTATCCCGGTGGTGTCCGGGTCGGTGTTGCGCCAGCGGGTGAGCAGCCGGTCCGGCACGATCGGCGCGTGGAGCATCGGCAGCCGGTCGTCGCCGCGGGCGCTGGCCGGACCGGCCCGCTCCGCGCCCAGCGGGTCGGCGGCTTCCGTCATCGACTGCGGCCCGCACCGGTGCAGGAACTCGCGCGAGAAGTAGTCGGTGCGTCCGCTGCCGTCGGTGAAGGTGGTGAACGCGCCGCAGACCATCACGTTGTGCAGCATGTTCGCCTGGATCTGCGTGCGCGCGTGGCCCAGCTCGAACGTGGCCCGGTACGCGCACACGTCGCTCGACGCCGGCCCTAGCGCGTACGGGCCGTCGACCGGCACCTCGCCCCAGTCGCGCGGGCGGTCGGCCTCCGGGTCGGCGGCCAGGGCGTGCGCCCACACCCGGCCGTCGCGCTCGGTCAGCTCCACCGCGAGGATTCCCCAGGTCTGGTGGTTGGCGTTGCGCCACACCCCCAGCAGCGGCCCGGTGTCGATCGGCGCGACCCGCGCCGGGCCGTCTCCGGGCAGCCGGTCGATCTCGCGGAGATACTGTGCGGTCGTGGGCGTGGTGGCCATGCGGCACCCCCGAACAAATTGTTTGTTTTCAATGTCAATGCTATGTGGACGCACTCGGGCGCCCGACTGGTGAGAACCCCCCGGGGCCCCAGGGCCTGTCTCCTGGATCTCGGTGGAGCGAGGCGAGGTCCAGGAGACGAGCCCTAGCCCGACAGCGCGTGCGGCGCCCGGCGGTACCAGATCACCGGCTCGGCGGACGGGTCCCCGGCGTGCCAGCGTGGCGAGCCGAGGACCAGCACGTGGTCGGCGACGGCGATGGTGTCCCGCACCGCGCAGACCGCGCCGGCGGCCGTGCCGTGCAGCAGCGGCACGCCGAGCGTCCAGCGGTACGGCACGCCGGCGAACCGCGCGGTCGGGTCGCCGGACGCGAACGCGCGGGCCAGGTGCCGCTGCGCCGCGGACAGCACGCACAGCCCGAACAGTCCGGTCCGCTCGGCCGCGGCGAGCGTGCGGCTCCGCGCGGCGAGCGAGACGAGCAGCAGCGGCGGGTCGGCCGACACGGAGGCGAGCGCCGTGACCGTGCAGCCGAGCGGGCGCGCGCCGTCCGCGCCGGTCACCACCGCCACACCCGTGGGCCAGCCGGCCATCAGCTCCCGGAACCGGTCCGCCCGCGGCGCGTCCACCTCAGGGCTTGAAGAACGAGGCGTCATGTTCGCGTCCCAGCGCGGCGCGGCCGATGGTGGCGAGGAGGTGGTCGTCGTTGTCGTGCCGTACGTAGAAGGTCAGGTCGCGCAGGATCCGCTCGACCGGGCTGGGCCGCACGAGGGAACGCGCCCCGCAGGCCCGGATGCAGTGGTCCACCGTGGACAGAGCGAGGTGCTCGACGACGTGCCGGGCCCGGCTGCCGGCGACCCGTGCCTCGTCGACGCGGCCGCTGTCCCACAGCCGGGCCACGTGCGCCAGCCACAGCCGGGCCGTGTCGAGGTCGACCGCCATGGCACCGACCCGCTGCTGCACGTACGGGTCGCCGCCCTTGTCCTGCTTCTCGACGTACGTGGTCGCGTAGTCGTACGCGCCCTCCGCCGCGCCGAGGAAGCTCGCCGCGTAGTGCGGGATGAACGTCTGCTGCCACCCGTGCCGCGCGTAGTCGCCGGGCTTGCCGAGCTGCCAGGCGGCCGGCACCGGCGTCCGGTCGAAGTGGACGACGTGGCTGGCGGTGGCCCGCATGCCGACCGGGTCCCACCACGAGGTGTCCACGGTGACCGACGGGTGCCGCAGGTCGCAGCCGAGCAGCAGCACGCTGTCCGGCGCGGCCGCGTGCCGCGCGCCGCCCGGGCCGGCGAGGCTCACCAGCAGGATCGCCCAGTCCGCGCCGGTCGCGCTCGTCGCGAACGCCTTGGTGCCCTCGACGGTCCAGCCGTCCGCGGTACGGGTGACGGTGGTGCCGAAGCGGCGGGCCTCGCCGGGCTTGGGCGCCTGCGGCTCGCCGCTCCACGCGACCCACTTCTCGCCCCGGCGCACCACGCCGTCGAACCACCGGTCGCGCTGCTCGCCGGTCGCGAACGCGTCGAGGAGCACCAGCGCGTTCGCGTGCCCCTCCCAGCAGCGCGCCAGCGACAGGTCGACACGCGCCAGCTCCCGGGTCATCTCCCACAGCGTGTGGGTGTCGCGGCGCAGCGGGCCGAGGCCGAGCCCGCCGTGCGCGGCCGGCACGGTCGGCGCGAGCAGGCCGGCGGCGAAGAGGTCGTCAAGGTCGGCGGCGGGAAACTCCGCCCCGCGGTCGTAGCCGGCGGCCCGGGCGGCGAACCTGTCGCGGGCCAGTTCGGCGACGCGCCGTACGGCGGCGGCGCCGGTCTCGCGTGTCTCGAAGTCGACGCTCATGGTCCCCTCAGCTCGGATAGAAGTGTTCGCGGACGTAGAAGGGGTAGCGGCGGCCGCCGTCCCCGAACGTGCTCGCGGTCTCGATGGTGAGCAGCCGCCGGTCGAGGTACCCGACCATCTCCACCCGCCCGGCGGCGAGCTCGAAGAAGGCGGTGAACGCGACCGCGGCGGCGCTGCGCACGTCGCCGGCGTACGCGCTGCCGACGGTCTCGTGCCAGTCGTGGCGGCGCGGCGCCCACACGCCGTGCGGGCGGACGGCGAGGTAGCCGTCCCGTTCCCGGATCCGCACCCGGGCCAGCCGGGTGGCGGCCGGGTCGACGTTGCGCCACAGCCCGACCAGCGCGGCGGGGTCGAGCTGCCACGGCCCGAGCGGGGCCGAGGTGGGCGCCGGGTGGCCGTACCGGCCGGCCGGCTCGCCCTCCGCCGGACCGTCCGCCGCGGGGCCGTCGTGGTGGAAGAACTCCCGGGTCCAGTACGGCGCCGGCCAGCCAGGCCCGCTGAACGCCTGGTACGTGGTGACCACGAGCAGCCCGCCCCTGGTGTACGCGGACAGGCGCAGGCCGCGCAGCCCGGTGTCGTGCACGGCGGTGAACGCCCAGGCGACCGGCGAGGCGGGGCTGTCCGAGTACCCCCGGGCCTCGATCTCGCCCCAGTCGTACGGCTCGCGGCGCCCGGCGCCGAGCAGCCGGAGCCGCAGCCCGCCGCCGCTCTCGGTCAGCACCAGCCGGCGCACTCCCCCGGCGGCCGCGTCGGTGTTGCGCCAGCCGCCGAGCAGGGCCGCGTGGTCCAGTGTGGACCGTCCCTCATGGAGAGCCGAGCACCGCATGGGTCACCACCTCCCGGATGGTCGGCTCCGGCGGCATCGGCCGGCCGGTCATGAGCCGGAACTGGTGGGCCGCCTCGACCGCAAGCACCCGCCGGCCGTCGACCGCGCGCAGGCCCCGGGCGCGGACCTCGGTCACCAGCGCGCTCGGCCCGTCCGGCGGGCACACCATGTCGAGCACGGCGGCGCCGGGCCCGAGGCCGTCCACCGGAAACGGCAGCCTGTCGTGGACCGACGTGGCGTGCACCACGATCGCCGCCCCGGTCGGGCGAAACGCGTCCAGTGGCGTGAACGGCAGGCCGAGCAGGTCGGCGGCGAGGCGACCGCGGGTGCGGCCGCGGTTGACCATCGTCACCGCCGCGCCCGCGTCGGCCAGGGCCACCGCGGCCGCCCTGCCCGCTCCGCCGCAGCCGACGACCGCGGCCGGGCGGCCGGCGAGCGACACGCCGGCCCACCGCAGGGCGGCCGCGACCGCGGAGACGTCGGTGGTCGTCGCCCGCCAGCGGCCGCCGCGCCGGGTGAGCGCGTTCGCCGCGCCGGCCGCCCGCGCGACCGGGCTGACCGCGTCGGCGACGTGCAGGGCCACCTCCTTCAGCGGCCCGCTGACCGTCAGGCCGCGCAGCGGCAGGCCGAGCTCGCGCAGCCCGTCCGGCACCATCGGCCAGAACCCGGTCAGGAAGTCGCCCAGGCCGGTCAGGTGGAACGGCAGGTACAGGGCGGAGATGCCGCGTTCCCGGTACGCCCGGTTGTGCAGGGCCGGGAAGGTCGACGCCAGCGCCAGCGGCCCGGCCAGGCCGTACAGGTCGCGCACCGGCGGCAGGTCCGGAAACGGGTAGTCGGCGCACAGGCGGGCCACGTCGAGCGGGTCGCCGTCCAGCGGGCCGGCGACCGTGGGCGCCCCGAGGTACGGCGCGAGCAGCCGGCTCCAGGCGCCGTGCGGGCCGGCGCCGTACGCGGTGACGTCCCGGCGGTCCAGCTCGGCCAGCAGCCGCAGCGGCACCAGCGCGGCCGCGGCCGACGGCGCCCGCGGCGCGAGCAGGTAGCCGGCCGCCGGTACGGCCGCCATGGCGGCGAACCGCTCGCGCAGCCCGGGCAGCGGGAGGGGCGGCCCGTGCCAGGAGATCCGCCGCCGCGCCGGGGGCACCGCGGCCAGCACGTCCGGGGTGAGGTCGCGGTCGGCGTCGAGGTCGACGGTGTCGTACCCGACCGCCGACGCCAGCCTGGCCCGCCGGACGGCGGCCGGACCGGCGCGGCCGCCCAGCGTGTACAGCAGCGGCCGGCCGGGGAACGCCCGGCGCAGCGCGGCCGGGTCGAGGTCGCCCACCAGGTCGGCGCGGACCTCCACCCGCGTGACGCCGTCGGGCACTGTGGACAGATCCGCCGGCCACCGGGTCAACGTCGCGGTCACCCCGGTCATGGTGACTCCACCGCCGCGGCTGGGAGCCGCGGCTGTCCACGACGGACATCGACCCGAATTCCGGTCGAGGCTCTCCCCCCGGGGGTGTTTGCCGTCTGTTCCGACGGCGGGCGGGCGCGCACACTTGTCGGCCTGTGGAGGAGAACTGGCCCGGGTTCGCCGCGACCGCCACCGCGCGGCACTGCAAGCGCGCCTTCCTCGACCGGCCGGTGCCGCGCGAGGTGCTCGAACTGGTCCTCGCCGCGGCCGCGCACGCCCCGTCCACCCGCAACATCCAGCCCTGGCGGGTCGCCGTGGTGAGCGGCCCCGCCCGTGACGCGCTGGGCCGGCGGCTGCGCGCCGAGTTCGACCGGGGCGTGCAGCCACATCACGACTACCCCAACCTGCCGGCCACGCTCGACCCGGCGACCCGGGAACGCGCGCGGGCGTTCGGCGCCGGCCTGCTCGGCGCGATGGGCATCGTCCGCGACGACGCGGAGGGGCGCCGCGCGCACCTGCGGGCCAACCTGGACTTCCACGGCGCGCCGGCGACGCTGGTCTTCCACCTGCCCGCCGACGCCGCGCCCGGCACGTTTCTGGAGCTGGGCTTCTTCTTGCAGAACACCATGCTGGGGCTGGTCGCCGCCGGCCTGGGCAGCTGTCCACAGTACAGCGTGGCCGGCTACCCGGACGTGCTGCGCGAGGCGCTCGGCCTGCACGGCCGGCTGGTCGTGTGCGGCCTCGCCACGGGCTACCCGGACCCGGCCGCGAGCGTCAACGCGTTCGTGCCGGAGCGGGCTCCGCTGTGCGACTACGTGACCTGGCATGATCAGCCACCCGCCTGCGGCTGAAGCCGCGGCAGGCGCTCGCGCAGCCGCGCCCGCACGTGCTCGCGCAGCGACTGGGCGGTGCGCAGGTACGCCGCCGCGGGATCGGGCGCGCCGGCCGGGTCGGCGATGTCCCGGGCGGGGTCGAGGCAGAACGTGCGCCCGCGCGCCTCGGGCGCCAGCTGCTCGATGGCCGTGCGCTGCGCCCGCGTCATGCAGAACACCGCGTCCGCGTCCCGGCACATCTGGCGGGTGAGCTGGCGGGTGCGGTGCCGCCGCGGCGGTACGCCGATCCCGCGGAGCGCGGCCACCGCGGGCTCGGCCATCGGCGCCCCGGCCACCCGCGGCGCCAGCCCGGCGCTCCGCGGGCTCCAGGTGCGGTCGCCGTCGGCGCGGGCTATCGCCTCGGCCATCGCGGAGCGGCCGGTGTTGCCCCCGCAGACGAAGAGCACGCGCTGCCGCCGCGCCCACGCCCACCGCCGGGCGGCGGCCGCGCGCAGCGCCGGATAGCTGAGCGCCAGCACGGCCAGCCCGATGAGCGCGGTGCCGGCGAGCTGGCCGGCGCCGGGCGTCGCGATGCCGGTCAGCCAGGCGAGGCCGAACGAGGCGACGAGCCCGGAGAGCAGGCTGGCGCAGCGGTTGGCCGGCACGCACCAGGTGTACTCGCGCGGGTCGAGGTAGATCAGCGTGCCGTAGATGAACAGCGCCTCGTACAGCAGGCCGACCGCGAACGCCGGGAGCACGGCCGGCGTCAGCAGGAACGAGGTGAACCCCTCGCGCAGCGCGCCCGACACCGGTCCGGCGCCGACCAGCGCGACCGCCGCGCAGAGCCCGACCTGCCACAGCGCCGCCGAGATCTGCTCCTCCACCAGGTATCCGCGGTCGATCGCCGGGTCGCCGGTCTTCGCCACCCGGCTCATGATCTCGAACCGTCCGATGTAGCCGAACAGGTAGACGCCCAGGCTCGCCACCGCGCCGGCGGTCAGCAGGTAGCTGTCCACATCGGACAGCGCGGCGCCGACCGCGAGGAGGCTGAGGCCGAGGGCGGCCCAGGAGTACACCCGGACCGGGCGGCGGCGGGCGGCGTCCACGAGCGGCGACAGGATGAGCACGCCGCCGCGCATCATCAGCAGCATGAACAGGATCGAGACCCCGGCGAACGTGTAGTTCAGCGTCGTCGTCGCGATGATCAGGGCCATGAAGAAGCCGGCGGTGACGGCGGTCCGGCCGGGCCAGACCACGTCCCGGCCGGCCACCCGCCGGCGCCCGGCGTACCGCCACCAGCGGGAGACGGTCAGGAAGACCAGGGAGCCGGCGAGCGTGCCGAGCGCGGCCGCCGGCAGCAGCACAAGACCACCGACCCGGGCGTCCATGCCGGGCAGCAACCCGCTGGACAGCGCCTTGGTCAGCGCCGCGTAGGGCGTGTACCAGACGAAGTATCCGATCGCCAGCCCCAGGATCCCGAAGCCGACGACGCCTCTGCGGGTGGTCACCACGACCGTTCCTCCCTCGCATTAATAGGCGGCGGTAATTGCGCGCCCGAACGTTCGCAGCACGGCCCGCCGCCACGTCGACCGCGCTCGAAATCCGGAGTATCACGCCCGACAATTAGCCGCAACTCGAACGCCCAGGATTTCCTCCTGACGCCACAGCAATGCGTTCGACTAACCACCCCCGGGGGGTTCTGTACAGGGGAAGTCCCCCGGGGGATTGGCAGGCGAAGGCAGTCGCACCTACGCTTCTGGCCGCCCCCCGATCGCCCTTTCGAAGGCGCGTGCGGAATTGGCGCCGACCTATGCGCTGATAATCCGCGCACACTTTCTGTGCGTGTCCATTGGAGGACCCATCGTGACAAGCGTCGAGCAGCTCTGGAAGTTCTATCTCTGCGACGAGGAGCTCAGTCTCTTCGACATCTGGGAGGGCGGTGCGGCCAATGGCGACTCGGTCACCCCGTCCACGTACAGCGCGCCGTACCGCGCCTGGATGATCGATTTTCTGCGCGGGGTGCTCGACCGGACCAGCCCGCCGACGCTGCTCAGCATCGGCTGCGGCAACGCCTCGGTGGAGGCCGAGGTGGCCCGCGCCGGATACGACGTGCTCGCCGTCGACGTCCTGGAGCGCGCGGTCCGGATCGCCCGCCGCAAGGGCCTTACCGCCGAGGTCGCCGACATCAGCTCCTGGTCGCCGGAGGAGGGCCGCTGGGGAGTGGTCTACGCCGACGGCCTGATGGCCCACCTCTACGACGCGGACGACGGTCTCGTCTCGATCCTCAAGCACCTGCACGGCTGGCTGGTACCCGGCCCCGGCGTGCTGGTCATCTCCAACGACAGCGCCCGCGAGGGGCGGGACGCGCAGCCGGCGCCGGGCGTGCCCGCGCACTGGCTCTCCGCCGGTTACCTCGTCGAGCAGTGCCGCGAGGCGGGCTTCGACGACGTCTCGTACACCACGTTCACGTACACCCGGCCGCTGTCCGGGCCGCGCGACCGGGTTGTGGTCACCGCGCGCACCTAGGTGATCAGCCGCGCGCCCGCGTCGAGGATGGCGTCGGTGGGCTGGAGCAGGCCCAGCGAGTACGCCTTGGCGAGCGCCGCCGCGCGGTTGTGCACGCCCAGCTTGCTGAACAGGTGGCCCTGCGCGTTCTCCACCGTCTTCATGGCGATGCCGAGCGCGCGGGCGGTCTGCCGCACCGTCCTGTTCTGCCCGATCGAGCGCAGGATGTCGTGCTCCCGCGCGGTCAGCCGCGGCGCCACCGGCGGCAGGTCGGCCGACCAGTTCCACATCGAGTCGGTGAACAGGCCGGACGAGGCCGGGTCCATCACCATGTAGCCGCCGGCCGCCAGGTCCATCGCCGGCATGAGACGGGACTCGACGTGGTCGGAGTGCACCAGCGCCAGCACGCCGTTGGAGAGCGCCTCGCCCATGAGGCGCCGGTCGACGCGGCCGTCGTGCACCATGACGGCGGCCCAGCCGAGCGTGGCGCCGACCCGCCACTGCTCGGCCGCCGGGTCGACGAGCACGCGTACGACCGGCCCTCGGTGTGACCGGTGCCAATGGATCTGCGGCGTCGCCTGTGGACAGTGCTCGCGCACGACCGCGACCCGGTGCCCGATCAGGGTGGTGACCACCCGGTCGACCACCGGCCCGGCGAAGCCGACCACGACGGCGAGCGGCGACTGCCCGCCGTCGCCCCGCGGCCCGTCGCCCGTCCGGGTGGGCTGGGCCGCCGGTGTGCTGCCGAGGATGCCGAGCGTGGCGGCGCGCGCCACGGCGTGCGCGGCGCTCGTCGCGTTCAGCTTCGCGTACACCCGGCGCTTGTGGTTCTCCACCGTGCCGGGGCTGATGGCCAGCATCTCGGCGATCTCGCTGACCTGGTGGCCGGAGGCGACCAGCAGCAGGATCTCCCGCTGGCGGCCGGTGAGCCCCACGCCGTTGCCGTTCGGGTCGACGCCGGTGGCGAGGCCGCGCAGCACCGAGACGAGCCCGCCGAGGCCGTGCGCGTACGGCACGACCGCCGCCACGCCCGACTCCCGCACGCCGGCGAACTCCTCGGCGGTCAGCCGTTCGTACGCGAGCACGAGGCGGGCGGACGGGTGGCGCGCGTGCAGCAGCCGGAGGGTCGGCGCGGCCTCGCCGGGGCGCTGACCGCCGTCGACCAGCACGATGTGCGGCCGCTCCAGCTCCACGAGCGGGACCAGGTGCTGGCCGTCGACCACCCGGCCGACGACGGTGAAGTCGGGCAGGCCACCCAGGTACGCGGCCAGCGCGTCGCGCCGGAGCTGGTCGCTGGAGCACACGGCGATCCGGCTCGTACTCTGCCCGCTTCCCCTGCCCATGAGGGCCCCCAACCGAGGACGCATACGCAACTATTTGAATACATGAATTTTATGCGCGTACGCGTTACCCCCCGGGTAGCGGAGCTAAACCCGTTCCTCCTTCCTTTTTTCGCGCGTCGCTGCCTGAGCCGTCAGCCAGCCCGGCCACAGCCGCCGGGCCACCTCCACGGGCAGCCGGCCGCCCAGGTGCATCGAGCGGGCCACGCCCCGGTAGCCGGGCAGGACGCCGGCCGCGATCAGGATGTGGCCGAGCAGCACCGGCGTGACCAGGTAGGTGGCCCAGCGGTGCACGCGGCGCAGCCACACGAACGCGGCGGGCTTCGTGCGCCGCTTCCAGGCCCGCGTGTACGGCCTCGCGCTGGTGGTCGTCGTGGCGGCGGGGGCCGGCGCGCAGGCCGTGCGGTGGCGCTCGGCGGACGACCGCGAGCTTGCCCGCCAGTACCGGCAGACGCTCGACGTCGCGGACGGCCGCTACCTCGAGGCGGTGCGGATGACCACAATGGACGGACGGCCGGCCGGCACCGCCTTCCTGTACCAGGGCAACCCGTCCTGGCTGCTGGTCACCGTCAGCGCGGCCCCGGCCGACGGTGCGTACGACGCGCTCGCCATCGACCGCGACGGCGCCGCCCACCTGGCCGGCACGTGCGTGATGACCCGCGGCGGCGGCACCGCCGGCTACCGGCTCGACATCCCGGTCTCGGCGGTGAGCCAGATCCAGCTCCGCTCCCGCACCGTCCCGGGCGCGGTGCTCACCGGGCTGGCACGCTGACCGCGGTCACCGCCAGGTTCCACGGCACGACCCGGCCGTCGGTGGCCTCCGGCCGCCACGGCCGCAGCCGCGTGTCTAGCTCCTCCACCGTGGACAGTCGCAGCGTCTCCTGGGCAAGGAACGCGCCGAGGAACGTGGCCAGCGTCAGGTTGCGGGAACCCACTCGGCCGCGCATCGGGAAGCGGCCGCTCGGGTCGCGCTGGAGCCGCTCGTCGCCGTAGCCCGGGGCGATGTGGAGGCGGCGCTCCCCGACCTCGGCGCTCCGGTCGGCGAACGCGCCCACGTAGGCCGGATGCGACCCCAGGTAGACCAGCCGACCTCCGGGCCGCAGGACGCGGGCGGCCTCGGCGACCGCGGCCGGGAAGTCGTCGATGTCGGTGTGGGTGAACGTCATGACCACCGCCGGCACCGAGCCGCTGGCCACCGGCAGCCGCCGCGCGTCGCCGCGCACCACCCGCGGGTCACGGGACACGGCCCGCCGCAGCTGGTCGCCGGAGACGTCGACGCCGACGACCGTGTAGCCGCGGGAACGCACCGCCGCGAAGTGCAGTCCCGTGCCGCAACCGACGTCGAGGCACACCGAACCACCGCCGGCGGCCGGGCCGAGCAGCCGGGCCAGCACCCCGCCGGAGCCGTCCGCCGAGCCGTAGCCGCGGAACTTCTCGTCGTACCAGTCGGCGTGCCCGTCGTACCGCGCGCTCTCCATCGCCGCCATCCTCAAGCCTCACGGCCGACACCGCAATATTGTTTCCCGGGCCCGCGTCAGCGGCGGGGCGCCGCCCCCGCCGGGGACCGGGGCCTCCCGCGGGCCCTGCGGGGGCGCGCACGGGCCCCGGCCCCCCCCAC
>Ga0081539_10000211_pt1 | contig 136221 bp, 124 predicted proteins | sample TabmetS4T2R2_FD_71023 | JGI IMG/M metagenome (GOLD analysis project Ga0081539, IMG submission 71023) | Tabebuia heterophylla rhizosphere microbial communities from the University of Puerto Rico - S4T2R2 | ecosystem: Host-associated > Plants > Roots > Rhizosphere ... | reverse complement strand
TGGCGCATGCTACGACCTGAAGACCACCTGGTAAGCCGTGTGCGGGAAATCCGCACGCACGGTTTGAACGGGGGTCTTGCTAACAGCCGGTCGCTGACTGGCACAAGTAGGATCTACCAATGAGCAGAGTCGTCTACACCGACATCACCGCGTCCGTTGACCAGGAAGCGCTTCGCGTGGCGCACCAGGTGCGGGTCGTGAGGGACGCCGAGGAAGGGACTGGCGTCGATGCGTTGCCTGGCGGGGTGTACGGATTTACGTACTCACCCGGCCTCACCAACGCGCCGCTGTTCGCGGTGCCGCGCTATCGCAGTTACGAGATTCACAAGCTGCCGAGCGGCGAGGTCTTCCTGATCGGCTATGCGACCAGAGATGTGGCGCGGCAGTTGTCGATCGCGTCCGAGGAGATCACGATCCAGGTCCATCCGCAGGCGGAGCAGGACTACGAAACGCTCGTCACGATTCCGTATTCCCGTATCCGGCGCCATCGCCAGTACGCGGCGCCAAACCAGGACGGCTTCACCGTCACGGTGTTGGCTGGATAGTGGGTGGTGGGTGGTGGATGGTGGGTTGGTTCGTGGCTCGTTTCGTTCGAGAGAGGCCAGTAACCACGACCTACCATCCACCACCCACCAACTAGACGCGTCGCGTCTTCCAGTGCCCCTGCTTGAACAGCACGCCGCTCACGAGCGCGAGTGTTGAAAATGCAACGCTGACGCCGATGAACACACCCGTCGGGCCGAAGCCGGCCGGATGCGCAAGCGTCCACGCAAGCGGCAGCTCCCACAGCCACAGACACAGCAGGTGAATGATCGTCGGCGTCCGCGTGTCGCCAGCGCCGTTGAACGCCTGCGTCAGCACCATCCCGTAACCGTAGAACAGAAATCCGCCGGCGATGATCCGCAGGCAGCGGATGCCATAGGGCGCGACGTCCGGATCGCTGGTGAAGATGCCGATCAGCAGCGGCGCGAAGAGCAGGAAGATCGCCCCCACGGTGGCCAGGCAGTAGGTGTTGTAGAGACCGGCCTTCCAGGCTGCCTGTTCGGCGCGATCGGGATGGCCGGCACCGAGATTCTGGCCGACGAGCGTCGCCGCGGCGTTGCTGACGCCGAACGACGGCAGCAGCGCGAACATGATGATGCGGATGCCGATCGTGTTTCCAGCCACGGCCGCGCTGCCAAAGCCGGTGAGGATGCGAATGACTCCCATCCATGACGCCGTGGCGATGAAGCTCTGAAACGTCGCGGTGCCGGCCACGCGCAGGATCCCGCGCAGCACGGTTGGGTCGATCGTGATGTGGGGTCTGCGTACCACGACACGTCCGTCGCCGCGTGTCAGGCGATACAGCTGATAGAGCACGCCCATGCCCCGGCCGATCGTGGTTCCGATCGCGGCGCCCGCGACGCCCAGCTGCGGAAACGGGCCGATCCCGAAAATGAGACACGGCCCGAGCGTGATGTTGATCGCGTTGGCGAACCACAGGACGCGCATCGCCGTCGCCGCATCGCCGGCGCCGCGGAACACTGCGTTGATGAGGAACAGCAGGACCACGGTGCCGCTTCCTCCGAGCATCACGCGCGCGAACCGCGATCCAGTGGCCAGCACCTCGTCGCTCGCGCCCATGATCGCCAGCAGGTCCGGCGCGAAGAGGGCGCCGATCGCGCCAATGACGATGGCGATCGCCACGCCGAGCACGATGGACTGCACGCCGGCGCGTGCGGCGCCATCCGGATCTTTCTCGCCGATGCGGCGGGCAACCGTGGCCGTTGCGCCAATCGAGAGTCCGATCGCCACCGCATACATGATCGTCATCAACGACTCGGTGATGCCGACGGTGGCGACGGCGTTCGCCCCGAGATGACCGACGAAGAAGATGTCGGCGACCGCGAACACCGACTCCATCAGCATCTCGAGGACCATCGGGATCGCCAGCAGCACGACGGCCCGCCCGATCGGCGCTTTCGTGTAGTCCTGGTGCGAGCCGCGGATGGCTTCGCGGATGGTGCTCCACAACGAGGGTGAGACCGTGGATTCAGCGAGGCTTGTCAACTCCCAACTCCCAACTCCCAACTCGAACTCCCAATTTCCGAACAACGAACGCGAACACTCCAGGCCCAAGCGCAGAGCCGAAAGCCTGAAGCCGAGAATCGCGCGATTTACTTGCTGGCGACGCTGAGCAGGACGCGAAAGAGATACTCCGTGGCCCACCCGAGCGATGCGACGGGCACTCGCTCGTTGTCGCCGTGCATCCGCAGCTCGTCCTCGTTTTCGAGCGGCATCGGCAGGATGCCGTAGGTCGGGATGCCGCGTTCGCGCAGCAAGGCGCCATCGGTGGCGCCCGCCGACAGAAACGGCATGACGACCGCGCCCGGTGCCATCGCCATCGCCGCCAACTCCATGGCGTGATAGAGCGCCGTGGTCGTCGGCGAGACAGGGGGCGCTTTCTTCGGCCGGCCGTCGAGCGTGAAGGTCACCCGCGGCTCAGCGCCGATGCGGTTCATCTCCGCCACGTCGTGCGTGATGTCGCCGTCGGGCAACGTGCGCACGTTGAGCGTGGCCGTAGCGTCTGACGGGATCACGTTTGCACGGATGCCGCCGTTGATCATGGTGATTGACGCGCCGGTCCGAAGCGTCGCGCTGTAGGTGGGATCGCGACTCACGATCGCGGCCGCCTTGTCGATCGTTGCCTGGTCTTTGGCGGTAGATAGAGAGACCATGGCCGCCTTCATCTCCGGGTCCTGTTCGATCTTCGCCAGCTGCGCGAAATACTGGCGCGAGATCTCGCTCAGGTGAGGCGGTGCCGGCGCGTCCTGAACGCGCGCGAGTGCTCGCCCGAGCGCCGCGATCGCGTTGTCCTTCAGTGGCACCGATCCATGACCGGAGGTGCCGCGCGCGGTGGCACGCACGACATAGGACAGCTTTTCCGTCACTTGGATCGCCACCGCCGCGACGCGGCCATCGCGGATCCGCACGCGTCCGCCTTCATTCAGCGCAAATTCGGCATCCTTGATCAAGTCGAAGTGCTCGGCGACGACACGCTCGATTCCCTGGGTGCCGCCTTCCTCAGCCGCCGTTCCGAGCAGGATGACGTCTCGATCGAGTGCTTCCCTCATCGCTGCCAGCATCCGCATCGCAATCGCCGTTGCCGCAAGCGCGCCCTTGTCGTCGATCACCCCGCGGCCGTACAGGTACCCGTCGCGCTCCGACGGTTGAAGCGGTGGCGTCTGCCATTTGCTGGGATCGGCGCCAACGACATCCATGTGGCCCATGACCAGGAGGGCCCGTTTCGTTGGACGGCCGGCGCGTAAACGCGCGATGAAATTGGCGCGCCCGTCACCCGGATCGAGCACGCGTGTCTCGACGCCGGGAACGCCCATGAACATCGCCTCGAGATGACGCGCGACCAGCACCTCGTTTCCGGGCGGATTCTGCGTGTTCAGGGCGACCAGCTGTTTGAGCAGGGCGAGAGTGTCTCGCTGCGCGGCCGCGCGATCGAATGGCGCCGGGGCTGGCGTCGAAGGAGGCGGCGGGCCCTGGGCCGCGATCGTTTCCACGGCCATCAGAACCACGACGAGAGCGACTGACCGCGCCATCCGGTCAGTCTATCTGATTGGATGGTGGATGGTGGATGGTGGATGGTGGGGATCGTGGTTGGTGGTTCGCGGTTGGTGGTTGATGGGATAGTTGGTGGTTCGTGGCTGGTGGTTCGTGGATCGTTGTGGGGGAACGTCGATCCAGCAACCACTAACAACGAACCACCGACCACCAACCCGCTCGATCTACCGTGTGCGGATCGCCACGCCACCGTTGGTGGTCATGGCGCGCACGCGGGGTCCACCCGCGCCCAGCGTCGTGACGATGTGGCGGTCGAAGCGGGTCAGGTTGCCCTGCACGGTGATTGGAAAATCGAGCGCAAGGCCGCCGTTGGTCGTGGCGATGTCGAGCTGCGCCGAGTAATCGCGAGGCAGCGCCATTGTGATGCCGCCGTTGCGCGTTTCGACGTCGAGCCCGGCGCCAGTCCACCGCGATCCGGCGAGCTCGATGGTGATGCCGCCATTCACCGTTTCGCCGCGCAGGTCGCCATCGACTCGCGTCAACGTGACATCGACGGACGAGAGTCCAAGCAGCGTGTCCTGACGCACTTCGCAGAAATCGGCCTGCCGGTCCTGGCGGCACCATTCGTCGTCAGTCAGGCCGAAGCTGCGGAAACGAGCCTGCGCGCCAAGAACGCTGCCCGTCGCAACACTCAGCACAGCCAGAAGAGAGAGCGCGCGGATCATGAAAGTTCCTCCGCGCGTTTGACGAGAACTGGCGTTGGTTCGTTGGCTGGGAGATTCGGACAGGGGGAGCCCGACCTGCTGATCAGCGAGGAGGCCCTGTTTCAACGGGTCGCGACGGGTCAGCCGACCACTCCGACCACGATTCTGGATACAGCCTCGCTCCAGACAGGCCCGCATGCGCCATTGCCAGCAGGTTCTGGCACGCGGTCACGCCCGAGCCGCAGTACATGACCGTCTGTTCGGGCGCGTGCGCGCCCAAGGAGCGCGTAAAGGCTTCGCGCAATTCCTCCACCGGCCGCATCGTGCCGTCGTCCGCGAGGTTGTCCCTGTAGTGATGATTCGCGGCACCGGGGATGTGACCGGCCACGCGATCGAGCGGCTCGCTTCTGCCTTCGTATCGCTCCGGGCTGCGCGCGTCGACGAGCAGCACGTCACGGCCGCCCACGAGCCGCGCGACATCGGCCGCGGTCAGTCGCCATTCGCGGCGCGGCGCGGGAATGAATGTGGCGGGCGGTCGCGACTCGATGCCGCTTCGGGTGGGCCGCTGCTCGCGCGTCCATTTCGCCCAGCCGCCATCGAGGACGGCGACGGCATCGTGACCGAGGTAATGAAGCATCCACCACAGGCGGCTCGCGTACATCCCGCTGTCCTGGTCGTATGCGACCACTTGTACTTCAGGGCCGATGCCCAAACGGCCGAACGTCGCCGCCATCTCCTCGTCGGATGGGAGCGGGTGCCGTCCGTTCGAACCAGTGCGGGCTCCGGACAAATCGGTGTCGAGGCTGGCGTACACCGCGCCCGGAATGTGCCCACGCTCGTAGTCGGCTCGCCCTGCCTGCGGATTCTGAAGGTCGAACCGGCAGTCGATGATCACCCAACTTTCGCCTGAGTTCGCGGCGAGTGGCTCCGTCGACATCAATGTTGTGCAGCTCACAATGGCAACATCCGAAACATGAGGAGTGAGGTCGCACGTCGAGCTTGAAACTGGACGAGCTCGCGCCCATACTTGCTGTTCCACAGCATCGGGATTCCCCCAGCCGGTGACTCTATGACATCCACAGTTCTGCTTTCGATCGCGATCCCTGTCGCCGGTATCGTCATTCTCCTCGCGGTACGCCGGATGATGCGCGGTGGGCAGGCCGCCAGGACGTTCGAGCTGGGCGCCGTGAGCACGCGCTGGCTATCGGAGCTCAGGCGCGACGAACCCTGGACCCGATCGTAGCCGAACAGGGGCAGCAGCGCACCGAGTCGGCAAGGTCTGTGCACCTTATCGATCGGCGCGTGTGCGCCGATCTATGTCGAGTCTTCACACCAATCGTCTACTCGCCATCGCCTTCGCCACCCTGGTGACGGTCGCGTGCGCACCACGCGGTCCGGTCGTGGACACAGGTGCGCGTCCACCGAATGTCGGCGGGACGATCGCGGGCACGGTCCGAGCTGACGGGGGAGCAGTGTCGCTGGCGGGTCGCAAGGTCACCGCGATCGATCAGGCGAGCGGCGTGCGTTTCGAGGCGACCACCGGCAGCGATGGTGGTTACACGATCAAAGTTCCGACCGGGAATTACCAGCTCGAGGTCGAGCTCCACGCCGGTGAGACGCTGGCGAAGCGTCCCGATCCAACCCGGGTCAATCGAGGCGATCTCGATCCAGATCGGAACTTTGTGCTCGCCGTGGCGCGCTGACGCATCGGGTTCATTGCGCGCGCTCTAGTGCGGCGATGCGCGCCTGGAGCGGCGGATGCGTGGAGAACAGCATCATCCAGTTGTGTGCGCCGTTGATCTTCAGCGTGGCAAGCGCCTGATGGTTGGAATCGACCATCTCCGCGTTCGCCGCCAATCGCCTGAGCGCTCCGATCATCCGTTCCCGTCCGGCCAGCGACGCGCCGCCGCGGTCCGCGCGGAATTCACGCTGGCGCGAGAACCACGCCGTCACGATCGAGCCGAGGATCCCGAGGACAATCTGCAGGACGATCGTGATCAGGTACTGCAGCATGTACGAGTTGCCGCGGTCGCGCGAGTCGCCGCGCGAGGTGATGAAGTACGCAATCACCCTGGCGAAGAAGATCACGAACGCGTTGATCACGCCCTGGAGCAACGTCATCGTGACCATGTCGCCGTTGGCGATGTGCGACACCTCGTGCGCGAGCACGCCCTCGACCTCGTCGCGCCGCATCGATCGCAGCAATCCCGCTGAAACGGCAACGAGACTGCGGTTCTTGCTCGGTCCGGTCGCAAACGCGTTGACCTCGTCGGACGGATAGATGCCGACTTCCGGCATCGGCAGCCCGGCGTTCTGCGTCAGCCGCGCCACCGTCTGATACAGCCAGTCGGCGTCCGGATTTCCGCTGTTGCCGTCGACCAGTCGTACGCCGGTGGCGTTCTTCGCCACCCAGCGCGACATCTGCAGCGAGATGAACGCGCCGCCCATGCCCCAGACAAAGGCGTAAACGGCGAGGCCCTCCAACCCGGCACCGCCGCCGTATCGTCCCAGACCCAGCAGGCCCATGACGATCGTCAGCGTGAACACGATGACGATGTTGGTGATTACGAAGAGAAGAATGCGCTTGCCCATATGTGGAGGATAACTCAGTCGAACGTTTGTGAGTGGGACCGCTGTGCGGCTCGAGCTCCTGCCTGGTTAGACGGCGTCGAAACGAGTGTCGGTTCCCGCGTGCGAAGGCGGAACAATGCACGTAAGACAATCGGATTGGCAGCCGAGCTATTGTCTATATTGTCGCCTATGACAATGTGGCTGCCCGAGTTGGATGGGCGTCGCGGTCCTGTCTATCGCGCGATCGCCGACGCCATCGATGAAGCCGTTCAGAACGGCACCCTCCGCGCCGGTACCCGCCTGCCGCCGCATCGCGATCTGGCCGACCATCTGGGGGTGACGGTCACCACCGTGACGCGCGCCTACACGGAGGCGGCGCGTCGCGGCCTCACCTCCGGCCACGTTGGCCGCGGCACGTTCATTCGTGGCAATGAGCCTGACGAGCGTGCGAGCGAGAACTCACCCTTCGATCTGAGCATCAACATCCTGATGCCGGACAAGGAAGTGGCGAACCTGCAACCGAGGCTCTTTCAGCGCCGGGTGCTGCCGTGGATGCAGATTCTGGGTTACGTCCCGACCAAGGGGCACCTGCGCCATCGGCAGGCGATGGCGGCGTGGCTCGCGCTGACTGGAGTCACTGTCGATCCGGAGCACCTCACGCTCACCGCTGGTGGCCAGCACGGAATCCACGCGACGTTTTCGGCGCTGCTGCGCCCCGGCGACACGCTGCTGATCGAAGAAGTGACCTATTCGGGCGCCCGTGCCATCGCGCAGCAGATGCACGTCAAGCCGCGCCCCCTTTCGATCGATGCGGAGGGTCTGAAGCCGGATGCGCTCGAAGCCGCGTGTCGAGCCACGCGAGCGCGAGTCCTGTACTGCATGCCGCGACTGCAGAATCCGACCTCCGCGATCATGTCGGAACGCCGGCGACGTCAGATCGCGGCGATCGCCGACAAGTACCGGCTCGTCGTCGTCGAGGACGATGTCTACGGGTTCACGTCGCCGGAGCGATCGCCGATGGCCGCGCTGATTCCCGAGCGCACGGTGCTGATTTCGAGTCTGTCGAAGGGGCTGTTTCCCGGACTGCGTCTCGGTGCGGTGGTCGCGCCGCCAGCCATCCTCGAGAAGATCATCACCGCCGCGTGGGCCACGGTCATCTCGGCATCACCGATTGGCGCCGACCTGCTGAGCAGCTGGATCGAGGACGGCACGGCGGCGCGGATCATCGAGTGGAAGCGGCATGAGATCCCGGCGCGGCAGGCGATGGCGCGCCGCATCCTGCAGGGCGAGCGGGTTCAGACACATCCGACGAGTCCGCACATGTGGCTGCACCTGCCACTCCGCTGGTCGTCCGAGGCGTTCGTCGCGCAGGCACGATCACGTGGCGTGATCCTGAATCCGTCGACGCAATTTGCTGTGGGAGAGCAACACCCGCGTGCGGTTCGAATTTGTCTCGGTCCACCCCGGACGCGCGCCGGCGTCGAACAGGCGCTGACGATCCTGCGAGACACGCTACTCAGTCAGCCGCTGTCGGCACGCGCTGTAGTCTGACGCGGCGCAGGAATCAGGAATCGGGTATCAAGATTCAGGGCTGGGCCAGGATTCAGGCGCTACGAATGAGGTCCAAGCCCTGATCACTTGGTTCCTGATTCCTGGACCAGCCCTGAATCCAGATTCCTGATACCTGATTCCTTTCCCTTCACGTTCGCAAGGCCTCTGCGAGGCGATGCAGAAAGAGGCCCACATCGGTCACGACCCCGACGGTCTGCTGCGACCCGCGATCGCTCAATTTGGTGACGACCGCCGGGTTGATGTCGACGCACACCACGCGCACCCAGGACGGCAGCATGTTCCCCACGCCGATACTGTGCAGCATCGTCGACAGCATCAGCACGAGCTGCACGTTGTCCGCGAGCGCCGACGAATAGTGCTCTTGCGCCTCGACCAGGTTCATCAAGGTGTCGGGGAGCGGACCGTCATCGCGAATGCTTCCGGCGAGCACGTACGGAATGCCGTGCTGCACGAGCTCGTACATCACGCCTGATTTCAAGACTCCACTCTCGACCGCCTGACCGATGCTACCGGCGCGGTTGATCGTGTTGATCGCCGCCATGTGATTGCGGTGGCCCTGTTCGACCGGTGCCCCCGCGACGAGGTCGATTCCGAGAGAGGTGCCGGAGAGCGCGTACTCGATGTCGTGTACGGCGAGGGCGTTGCCCGCCAGCACCACGTCCACATAGCCACGGCGAATCAGCTCGGCAAAGTGTTCGACGCCGCCGGTGTGGACGAGCACCGGGCCGGCGACCACGGCGATGCGTCCGCCGCCTTTTTTCACCTCGCGCATCATGGCGGCGATGCGCGCAACGCTGCCTTCCACACGCCGCTCCGACGACACGTCGTTGCTCATGAACGCGAAGCCGAGGCGATCGCGCTCGCGGAATTCCGGAGTGACGCGGATTCCGTCGTGCCCGCATACGATGGCTTCCCCGCCGCGGACGTCGCGCAGCTTACGGCAGACCGCGCGGTTATCGGTCACCACGATGACCGCGTCCATCCGCTGTCCATCGACCTCGATCCACCGGCCGCGCAGGCGCACGTGCGTGCGGTGATTGGTGGTGGAGTAGAAGTCGTCGGGAACGCAGCGATCCTTTTCCGCCGGCTTGAGCAGCGCGTCCCGTTCACCAACCTGGTGACACCCGAAGAAGGTGAGCTGCTGCAGCAGATCGTCGAGCGACGGGCCGTCGGGCGCCGTGACGCGCATCTCGAGCCGGGACGCATCGTCATTGGTGCGGCCGATATCGAAGTGGAGGATTTCGTAGGAGCCCTTGAATTCGATGATCTTGTCGAAGATCGCGGACAGAAGGCCGGAGTCGATCAGATGGCCCTCTGCCGCGATCGTTTCGCTGGCAGGCATGCGCAGCATTGTACCGGGTGGTAGGTGGTGGATGGTGGATGGTGGATGGTCGGTCTGGTTGGTGGTTGGGTGGTGGTTGGGTGGTTCGTGGTTGGTGATCGTGGTTGCTGGTCAGGTCAGTGGATGGGGCGCACGTTAGCGCCGTGCGATCGAGCTGGCGACGTGCGCGACGAATCGACGGTTGAACTCGGCGAGCGGAATGTCGAACGCGATTTCCGATGCGCCGTCGAGCCGCGGTGCCCGGCGCAGCGCCGCGAGATATCGACGGATACCATTCTGGCCGAACTCGGCGCTGATGAAGTCGGCCACGGCATGACCCCACTGCCGGTCATTGTCGCCGAGCGTGTCGACGGCAGGGATCCGACCGGCGGCCGCGGTCTGTCGTACGTCGGCCAGATCGCGTGTGTCCCATGTGCCGCGTTCGTACTCCGCCAGACCCTCCGACAGCCAGGGCAACGACCGGCTCGCTTCCGGAATGATGTCGAACAGGAAGACGTGCGTCAGCTCGTGCACGATCTGATCGGGCCGTCCGAGGATCACATCGACGCCGAGAATGATGCGATCGACACCTTTGAAGCGAAGTCCAGGCAGAACGAGGGCGCCCATGGCGGCAGCGTCCTCTGCATTCGGCGGCACGTCACGCTGGCGGGCCACAAGAATCAGAGGAACACGAACGGCGAGCTCATGCCTGAAGTCATTACTGACCCTGGCGTAGGCCAGTTCAGCGATCCGGCTCGCTTCATCGACCTGCGCGGGCGACACCTGGTGAGAGAACAGATCGAAGTGCTCACTCGCTGACGCACGCCAGACCCGCGCCTGCGCTCGATCGCCGGCTGGATCCTGCTGCGTGACGACAACGAGGCCTTGCGATCGGATTCCGGCGCCGGTGGCCGTGTGCTGCGGGCTCGGAACAGCGGCTGAGCACATGGCGACCGCGGCCGCGAAAAGCAACACGGTTGCCGCAAGCCGCGTTCTCGAGGGCGTTGGCTGGAAATCGTTGTCGAGGATACGACCGACGCGTGCCGCGACGCCTCGGCCAGGCATCTGCAGACTCACGGGAGTCCATCGTCCGCGCGCCACAGATGTGTGGCTTGCGAATCGAAGCAGGCTCTCCGCGTACGCTCGCGCGTCGTGCCCGCGCGACAGCACCGCCGCATCGCAGGCCTCCTCGGCCAGTCGCACGGTCTGCCGGTGCAGCCACCACGCGAGCGGATGGAACCAGAAGACAGCTCGATTGATCAGTGCGATCAGAAGAATGAGCGGATCATGGCGGCGAACGTGCTCCTGCTCGTGATCGAGGACGGCGGCACGATCGGCGGGTGACCACTCCGGCCATGTCGGCGGCAGAATGACGGTCGACTTCAGCACGCCGACGGTCATCGGCGTCACGCACCGAGGATGCGTCAATCGTCCGTCCGTCGCGTGCGCAGCCCGGACCAGTCTGCGTGTGTGCCACAGACCGACGGCTATGCGTACACCGAACACGAGCACACCGGCCGCGTAGAGAACGGCGAGCCATGGCCACGAACTGCGAGTGGCGGGCGGCTGCTTGCGATCGGGCGCGGATGGCGCCAACGACCGTGACGGGTCCACGGGCCGATGGAGCAACGGGATGCTCGTCGTGTCTACGTTCAGCATTGGAATGGCCGCCTTGGGGATCCAGACGACAGCCGCCGGCAGCAGCAGCATGACGACGGTCACCGCCGACCAGATACCATGCAGAGCAGCCGGTGCCGTAACACGCATGACCCGCAGCACGAGTGCCGTTGCCGCAGCGATGAACGTGGCGCGAATAGCGGACTCGAACAACGTGTCCATACTCACGTGCCTTTCCTGACGGCTTTGCGTTTGCGAGCGGCCGATCGGGCGCGAATGCTCCGTTCGAGCACGGCCAGTTCCGCTTCGGTGAGTACGTCGGCCTCGACCAGTCCCGTGACGAGCTCGTCGACCGACCCGCGGCAGAACCGGTCGATCAGCTGCCGGACCGCACGAGCGGCGAGGCTGCGAGGTTCTTCGACCGCTCGATAGATATAGGCGCGGCCAGACACCTCGTGCCGCAGATAACCCTTGTGCTCGAGCCGGCGCAGGATCGTGCGCGTGGTCACTTCCTTGAGGTCGCGCCGCCGCGCGATGATGTCGTGCACGGCCTCGACCGTTGCCGGTCCCGCCTGCCAGACGGCATGCATGACGTCGTGTTCGAGATCGGAGAGTAGCGGTCGGGGGGTCGCGCGTCGGCCCTTCATATGTGACGATCTGTAACAGTACAGCGCGTCACAGTCAAGGGCTGGATGGTGGTTGGATGGTTGGTGGTTAGCCGGAAAAATCAGCCGGAGACGTCCGCTGACGGGACGAACTTGTAGCCGACGCCGCGCACGGTCAGCAGGAACCGCGGCGAGGCCGGACGATCCTCCAGATACCGGCGCAGGCGCACGACGAAGTTGTCGATGGCGCGCGTGTCGGTGTCCTCGTGCAGACCCCACACGTCCTCGAGAATGGTTCGTCGCGAGACCGGCCGTCCGGCGTTCTTCACCAGATAGCGCAGCAGCTCGCATTCCATCTGCGTCAACCGATGCGACTCGCCGCGCGCGTGCAGCTCCATCGCCCCGAAATCGAGCGTGCGCCCGGCGAACGTGTAGGTGTCCGCCGGCGGCTCGACGCTGGCGGCAGGGTCCTGCTCGTTCCATCGACGTCTTCGCAACAGGCCATTCACCCGCGCGATCAGGATTGCCAGCTCGAACGGTTTCGTCAGGTAGTCGTCGGCGCCCGCTTCGAATCCGTTGAGCACGTCTTCGGGACGACCGCGGGCGGTCAACATCAGGATCGGTACGTACTGACCTCTCGATCGCAGCGCCGAGGCGACCGCGAAGCCGTCGATGCCCGGGAGCATCACGTCGAGCACCATCACGTCGAACAACTGGTGTTCGTTCAGCAGCAGGTCGATCGCCCGCTCGCCATCGGCGGCGACGACGGCGTCGTGTCCCTCGGCCTGCAGGTTGAATCGCAGCCCGTCGGCGATGTGTTGCTCGTCTTCGACGATCAGGACGCGGCTCATCGCGCCAGCCGGGGAAGCTCCACCGTGAACGTCGCGCCGCGCCCCTCGCCTTCGCTTTGCGCGAACACGCGGCCGCCATGCGCGCGCGCGATCGTCCGGACGATGTAAAGGCCGAGGCCGGTGCCCTTGACCTGCTTCAGCCCACGGGCCTGGACGCGATAGAAGCGGTTGAAGATCCGCTTCAACTGCTTTTTCGGGATGCCGACGCCGCGATCCTGGACGCGCACCCAGATCGTGTCGGGCGACGGAGCCGCCACCGAGACGGTGACCCGCACATCCTGGCTCGAATACTTGACGGCGTTGTCGAGCAGGTTCGTGAGCACGGTGCGCAGCTCCTCGCCGTCACCGCGCACGATGAGCGGCGTGTCGGCGTGTGTCTGCAGCTGGATCGCGCCTGGCTGGAGATGATGGCGCAACAGCGCCACGTCCACGCATTCACGCGCGAGCGTGCCGATGTCGACCGGCGTGCGAGTCGGGGCGGTCTTCTTCTCCCGCGCGACACCCGCCTTGAGGACCTGATCGACCGTCTGATGCAGCCGCTCGGCGTCGGCGAGCATGATGTCGTAGAACTCGCGCCGCTGTGTCTCGTTGACCGGCCGCGACTGCAGCGTCTCGAGATAGAGGCGGATCGACGCGATCGGCGTCTTCAGTTCGTGGGTGACGGCGTTGATGAAGCTGTCGTGTTCCTCGTTGCGCTTGATTTCGAGTACGAGGAACACGGTGTAGATGATGATGCCGGCGGTGATCAGCAGGAAGAGGATGATGCCGACGATGACGAGGGGGGTGATGCGGCGCGCGTTGATGACGATCCAGCTGATGTTCAGCGAGACCGCCGCGATCACGAGCAGGACGCAGAAGGCGACGAAGAACGCGATCGCCTTCTGCCGTCGGGTCATGGGGCGATTCTACGTAATGCAAAATTCAAAATGCAAAATTCAAAATGCACACACTGCGGCCGTACGCAACAAAGGGGTGAAAGGCTTTCCGCCCTCCGCCCCTCGAATGCAAACATGCTGTTTGCATTTTTCATTTTGAATTTTGAATTACAGCGAAAGTCCCTACGCGACCGCTTCTTCAGGCGTCGCCAGACCGGGCTGATCGTCTTCCTGCGGAATCGGCTGCCGAATCTTCGCCACCCTGATGTCCCAGGCGAGGCCGAGCCTGCGGAGCAGGCTGATGCCCATCCAGTTGAAGTCGAACTCGTACCAGGCCAGACCGTGTCGCGCGCTCGTGGGATGCGCGTGATGATTGTTGTGCCACCCCTCGCCGAAGCTGAGAAGCGCGACCCACCAGTTGTTCGTCGAGTCGTCACGCGTCTGGAAGCGGCGCGATCCCCACAGATGCGTCGCCGAGTTCACCAGCCACGTGCAGTGCAGTCCGAACGTGGTGCGGAAGAAGATGCCCCACAGCACGTACGGCACGCCGCCCATCGCCAGCAGCACCACACCAACGGCCACGTTCGATACCCAGTGCCACTTCGACAGCCAGACGTGGAAGCGATCGCGGCACAGATCCGGCGCATAGCGCGCGAGCACCGACGCATCGTGGTGCAGTCCTTCACCGGTGAGGATCCATCCCATGTGCGCCCACCACGTGCCTTCGCGCGGTGTGTGCGGGTCGCCTTCGTGGTCGGACTTCTGATGATGGATGCGATGCGTCGCCACCCAGAAGATCGGACCACCCTCGAGCGCGAGCGTGCCGCACGCGGTCAGGAAGTACTCGATCCATTTGTGCGTCTTGTAGCCGCGATGGGTGAGCAGGCGATGGTACGCCATGCCGATACCCAGCGAGCCGGCGACGATGTAGAGAACGAAGGCGCTGACGAGCGCGCCAGGTGTGACGAAGAAAAACGCGGCGACCGCGAGCAGGTGAAAGGCGATCATGGCCGTGGCCGTGATCACGTTCACACCTTTTTGATACTTGCGGCCGTACATGAGAGTCGGCGTCGCCATGAACGAGTCGGTCCTCCGAGCTGTGTGCGCAGTACGAGCGATCTCCACGATAGCAGCGGCGGCCCGCGGCGACTGTAATAGTTCTGTACTTTTGCGTGACCGTCGCTAAGTTGTTGGATTCCAGGAGGTTAGCGGCGTTATTGGAATACCGGATACGGGTTGATTGGCTCGCCTTTCCACCACTGACGCTCGGGCGTCAGGCGAAAAATCCCGAAGTGCAGATGCGGCGCCTGCGGCGAGGCGTTGCCCGTGCTGCCCACGTACCCGATCACGTCGCCTTTGCGGACGTTCTGCCCTTCTCGCAGCCCGCTCGCGTAGGCATCGAGGTGCGCGTAGTAGTAGGAGAACGTTTCCGACGGATCGAACTGGTAGATGGTCAGGCCGCCGGCCTTGCTGGTGAACAGCTTTCGAATCGTGCCGGCGTCAACGGCGCGGACCGGCGTGCCGCGTGCGGCGATGATATCGAGCGCCTCGTGCGGACGTGTCCCTTCTCGCGTCTCGGCGAACGTGTCGCGCAGATCCTTGCGGTGGATGCCGTCGACCGGGATCTCGAGGTCGCGATGGCGAAGAACGTCGATCGCGCTCTCAGCGGCGATGCCGGTTGTCGCGGTCGCGTGCGTTTCGGTGCTTCCGGGACGCCCAAAGGCGGTCCCCACGTCTGAATCCGAGGGCGGCGCGGTCTCGACCCCTCCGGGCGGCCTAAAGGCCCCTCGATCTGTTGTGTCGGCCCTCGCCGGTAATGTCTCGGCGCGCCAGCGCAGTGCGGTGTCAGTCAGCGCACCGAGTGCGAATCCGGTCCAGACAATCGCGGTGACTTCACGCCAGCTCATTCGAAGATCACCGTCGTTCCCGGTCGTGCCCACATCGCGACCCGCTCCGCGTCCCAGTTCGTCAGTCGGACACAACCGTGCGATTCCGTGTGTCCGATGCGCGACGGCTCGGGCGAACCGTGAATGCCGTAGTGCTGTTTACTGAGATCGATCCAGACGACGCCGACCGGGTTGTTCGGCCCGGGCGGGATGCGCGCCTTCGAGTGCGCGGGATTGGCGTCCCAGAAGAGCGCCGGGTTGTAGTGGAACTCGGGGTTCTGACGCACACCGGTCACCTTCCATGTGCCGATGGGCAGCGGATCGTGCCCGCTGCCGGTGGTGACCGGCGCGTGGAACAGCACCTGACCTTGATCGCCCTGAATGGTCAGCGCGCTCGTCGCCTTCGACACCACGATCTTGCCGGCGGGACGTGTGCCCGGCGCCGCTGCCAGCGGATCCGCGGTTGCGATATTCGGAACCATGATTCGCTCGCCGCGCATGAACATCGCTCCGGGATTGAGCTGCTGCAACAGGTGCGGGCTCGCATGAAACTTCTCGGCGACCGCTTCAAGCGGATTGCGATACGAGAGCGCCGCCAGCTTCGACTGCTCCATCAGATCCGCTGGAATGTCGGGTGTGAAGGGACCGGCGACGTCCGCGTCGGTGATCTCGTAGCTCACGAGCGGCGGCTGATTGCCGGCGCGTTCCGACAGTCGTTGCCACACCATGGAATCGGCGCGGCCCGTGACCGGCAGATCGTGGGAGCGCTGGAACGCGGAAAGCGCCTCCTGCATGTTGCGCCCGCTCCGGCCGTCGATCTCTCCCGGTGAATACCCGACGCGATCGAGCATGATCTGAACGGCGAGCGGCTCGGGAACGACCGGCGGTGATCGCCGCGGGGTTTGTGCTATCGCTACGGACCCGAGGACCAGCCAGAAGGCAATGAACGTCTTGCTTTTGAGACGCGCTATATCGTGCGGCATCGGCTCTCCCACAGATACTGGAGCGTGCAAAGGATGCTCCGAGTCGCTGTTGAGCCGCCGCGCCGCGTTATGCTGAGGTCACGTGTCGAGCCGGGTGTTTTCGCTCAGCATTCACGCTGACTATCGCTGTCGCCACTCCGGTCAATGCTGCTCGACGGACTGGGATGTGCCGATCGAGCTTCCCATCTATCGCTCGCTGACGCAGGCTGTCGAGGCGAACCGCCTTCACACCTCTCCGGCTGCCGGTGACCTTGCACCGTTCGTCGTCGAACCCGACCTGCCCGAGGGCGCAGGCGCCATCTTCACGCGCACCGATGCCGGGCGGTGTGTCTTCCTCGCACCCAACACGAACCTGTGCATCGTCCATCGCGACCTCGGATTCGAGGCGTTGCCGCTGACGTGTCGTCATTTCCCGCGCGTGGCGATTGCGGATCCACGCGGGACGTTCATCACGCTGTCGCACTTCTGCCCGACGGCCGCAGCGATGCTGTTCCGCGAAGACGTGCCGCTGCGGATCGTCGAAGGACCACCGGCATTTCCGCCCGGTGATTACGACGGTCTCGCTATCGGTGACGAGGAACTCCCGCCGCTGCTGCATCCCCACATGCTGATGGATCTCGACGGCTACACGGCGTGGGAGGAGCACCTCGTCACGCGGTGTCTCGATCTGCAGCGCGTCCCAGAATCGGTGCTGGCAACGATGGTGCGCGACGCGCGGCTGCTGGCGCCGTGGACCCCCGGCGCGAGGACGCTCCGCCAGGCGATCGCGGATCTGCCACGGGAGTATGTCGACCCTGTGCGTGAACGGTCGCTGGCGTCGAGCCTGTCGCTCTACGACGGTGTGATCGCGGCAGTTCCGGACGACCTGAAACCCGAGCCTGACGAAGCGGACCTGCCGGAGGCATTCGTGCGGTATGTCGCACCACAGTGGGAACGCTTTCACCCACCGATCAACCGCTTCATCGCCGCGAAGTCGTTTGCGACGTGGACGGCGTATCAAGGTCGCGGCATCGCGACGATTGTTCGTGGCATCGAGGCTGCCGTGGCGCTGGTGCGCGTGGAGGCGGCGCGGCTCTGTCGCGATGCGGATCGAGTGCTCGATGCTGAGCTGCTGAAGGAAGGGTTCCGCGCCGCTGATTTCGCACTCAACCATCTCGCGATCGGTGAAGACCTTGCGCTCGGCTGGGCGGAGGCAGAGGACTTGCACATGCCGTCCGTATGAATGCGCTCGAGTTGATGCACAAGGACCATCAGGAACTCAAGGAAATGCTCGGTCATGTCGACGATGTCATGAGCGTCGGCGGGCGGGAGCATCTCCTCGAAAAGATCCGCACGGAGCTGGTCGCGCACGAACGCATGGAAGAAGAGGTCTTCTATCCTGCGCTCAAGTCGCACAAGAAGGCGAGAGAGATCGTGCTCGAGGGTCTCGAGGAACACCACGTCGTGGACGTGATCCTCGACGAGCTGCTCGATGTGCCGCCGGAGACGGAGTTGTGGGCGGCGAAGATGAAAGTGCTCAAGGAGAATCTCGAGCACCACATCGAAGAGGAAGAAGGCGAGATGTTCCGCAAGGCGCGCTCGGTGCTCGAGCGCGACGAGCTCGAGGAGCTTGGCCGGCGGATGAAAAAGGTCAAGGAGGAGGCGCGGGGCGTGTAGAGTGTCAACTCCCAACACACTAGCGCTGGAGCCAACTCCCAACTCCCAACTCGCTGAGGCCCGAGCCAACTCCCAACTCCAAACCCCGGGTTATTTGGGAGTTGGAGCAGCGTAAGGGAGTTGGAAGTTGGGAGTTTACAGATTGAACGTCGCGATCACCGGACCGTGATCGCTCGTGCCGACCTCGCGTTGCACGACGCACGTCTGCACGCGCGCGGCGAGTGATTCGCTGGCGAGGACGTAATCCAGTCGCCAGCCGATGTTCCGCTGGCGCAGGTTGCGCCACGGCGCCCACCACGTGAACAGGTCGGGGTTGTCGGGATCCAACATCCGATGGACGTCGACCAGGCCGCGCCCGATGATCCGTTCGATGAGCGCGCGCTCCTCCGGCAGCTGGCCGATCGCGCGCGGCTTGCGTTCTTTCGGATGCACGTCCATATCGGTCCGCGCGACGTTCATGTCACCACACAAGACCAGCGGCGCGCCGTTCGCCTGGAACTCGCCGGCGTAACCGTCCATCGCTTCCAGAAATCGCATCTTGGCGTCGAAGTCCTTGCCTCCGTTCGGGACGTAGACGGATGCGACTGTGGCTGGCGGCAGCCTGGCGGCGACGATGCGATGCTCGTGGTCGAATTCCGGATGGTGAAAGTCAGGGCGGTCCGGGCAGCTGTCCTTGCGCACGTGCAGTCCGACCCCCGAGTAGCCTTTGCCGCCATGCCAATAGCACCAGTAACCCTCGATGTCGCACAGCCACACGGGTAACTGCTCGATGGCGGCTTTGATTTCCTGCACGCACAAGACATCTGGCTGCTCGCGGTCGATGAAGTTTTGAAGCTCCGCCTGCCTCGCCCGAATCCCGTTGACGTTCCACGTCGCGATTTTCACGGGGTACAGCCTACTGCTGTCGCGTGGCGCCGCGGGCACACCAGCTGCGGCGAATTGAAACGAAGTTCAATTGCATGAAGCGCGATCGACGATTCACCTCGATATTTCCTACGTTCGACCGCGGCGCAGACGTTGCATTCCGGTGCAATACACATGGACCAGGCACGACGCGACTTCGAAGAGCTGACCGACGACGTCTCGTGCCTGCGCGTCGGGTTCGTGAACGTGTACTTCGTGGGTGAGCCGCAGACTGCCGCACCATGGGCGCTCGTCGATGCGGGACTGGCGATGGGTGCGGCGCCGATCCTGGACCTCGCGGCGGAGCGCTTCGGGCGCGACAGTCGACCGGCCGCCATCGTCCTCACGCACGGCCATTTCGATCACGTCGGCGCGCTCCAGCCGCTGCTGGCGGTCTGGGATGTTCCCGTTTACGCGCACCCGCTCGAGTTGCCGTTCCTCACGGGTCGCGCCGACTACCCGCCACCCGACCCGACCCTCGGCCGTGGACTGGTCTCGCGTCTGTCACCAGCCGCACCCGAGCGCGGAATCGATCTGGGCCGTCGCGTGCAGCCGCTGCCGTCGAATGGACAAGTGCCCGGGATGCCCGGCTGGCAGTGGATTCACACGCCTGGACATTCACCGGGCCACGTCTCGCTGTTTCGCGATGCCGACCGTTCGCTGATTGCCGGAGATGCCGTATCGACGACGAAGCAGGAGTCGGTGTTCTCGGTCGCCATGCAGAAAGAGGAGCTGAACGGCCCGCCGGCGTTCTTCACCATCGACTGGGAAAAAGCGCGCCGATCTGTGGAGGCGATCGCGTCCTTGCAACCGACCACGATCGCGGCGGGGCATGGCCACCCGCTGCGTGGTGACGGGATGGCTGACGAGCTCGAGGCGCTGGCGCGCGACTTCGACGAGCGGGCGAGGCCGAATCATGGCCGCTACGTCAATTCGCCTGCGGTTACCGACGAGAGCGGGATCATCGCATTGCCGCCGGCGGCACGGTCCTCGGGTGTCCGCTGGGGCATGCTGTCGGGTGTCGCCGCGGGCGCCTTTGCCGGCACCTGGCTGTATCGACGGTTCGGTAACCGTAAAAAGCTCGAGTAAGAGCGGGTTCCGCGTCCTGCGACGGTGCTCAGGACGGGCCCGAGCATAGTCGAGGGCCGCAGCGGACCCGCCGTGTACCCATCGGGGCGGTACAATTACGGCTCCGGTGATGCGCTTGCGGCTTCGAGTTCTCCTCGTCCTCGGCGGCCTGTTGCTGCTCGTAGCCGGGTGGCAGGTGCGAACGCTTTCGCAGAGCGTGTCGCCGTTCACCAATCCGGAACAGCAGTTCGGCGCCAGCATCGGCGACGACTACTTCCTCGCCACCTACACGCAACTCGACGAGTACTGGCACAAGCTGGATCGCGAGTCCGATCGGATGACGCTGGTCGACATCGGGCCGACCGAAGAAGGCCGGCGCCAGTGGATGGCGATTGTCAGCGCGCCGGAAAACCTCCAGCGTCTGGAGCATTACCGCGACATCTCGCGCTCGCTGGCGCTGGCTGAAGGGCTCACCGAGGAGCAGGCGCGATCGCTCGCTGCCGAAGGCAAGGCGATCGTGTGGATCGATGGCGGGATTCACGCGAGCGAAGTGCTGGGCGGGCAGCAGCTGATCGAGCTCGTCTACCAGCTGGTGAGCCGCACCGATCCGGAGACGGTTCGTTTCCTGCGCGATGTCATCGTCCTCGTCGCGGATGCGAACCCCGACGGCCACGAGCTCGTGACCACGTGGTACATGCGCGAGAAGGATCCACGACGCCGTACCCTGTCCGGCGTCCCGCGCCTGTATCAGAAGTACGTCGGCCACGACAACAACCGCGACTTCTACATGTCGACGCAGGCGGAGACGGTCAACATCAACCGCGTGCTCTATCGCGAGTGGTTTCCGCAAATCGTGTACGACCACCATCAGACGGGCCCGGCGGGTACCGTGATGTTCGCGCCGCCGTTTCGCGACCCGTTCAACTACGTGTTCGACCCGATCGTGCCGTCGGAGATCGATCTGATTGGCGCGTCGATGCACACGCGGTTCGCCGCCGAGCGGAAACCGGGCGTCACGATGCGCAGCGGGTCGACCTATTCGACCTGGTGGAACGGTGGCCTGCGCACGACAGCGTATTTCCACAACCAGATCGGCCTGCTGACGGAAACCATTGGCAGCCCGACGCCCGGCGAGATTCCGTTCGTGCGCGAGAAGCAGGTGCCGAGCGCGGACCTGCCCTATCCCATTGCGCCGCAGCCGTGGCACTTCAAGCAGTCGATCGAGTACGAGATGACCGCCAATCGCGCGGTGCTCGATGCGGCGTCGCGCTATCGCGAATTGCTGCTCTACAACATGTGGCGGATGGGGAAGAACGCGATCGATCGCGGCAATCGCGACACCTGGACGGCCGCGCCGCATCGCACCGGCGATCCCCACGATCCGCGCGCGCGCGATCCGCGCGGCTATGTCATCCCCTCCGACCAGCCCGATTTCCCGACCGCGACCAAGTTCGTCGACGCGCTGCTCAAGAACGGGATTGCCGTGCAGCGCGCCAACGAGGCCTTCAGCGTCAATGGTACGCGCTATCCATCAGGGTCCTACATCGTTCGCACGGCGCAGGCGTTCCGGCCGCACGTGCTGGACATGTTCGAACCGCAGGATCATCCGGACGTCATTCCCTACGCCGGCGCGCCGCCGACGCCGCCGTACGACAACGCCGGCTGGACGCTCGCGTTCCAGATGGGCGTCAAGTTCGATCGGATCCTCGACGTATTCGAAGGGCCGTTCGCTCCGGTGACATCGGTCCGACCGCCCGCCGGGCACGTCACCGGCGCTGCCAACCCGCGCGGTTACCTGGTCAGCCATCATCAGAACGATGCGTTCATCGCGGTCAACCGTCTGTTGAAAGCCGGCGAGGACGTCTACTGGCTGCGCGATCGGACGATCGGTGGCGCACCCAACGGCACGGGCATGATGTACGTTGCCGCCCGCCCGTCGACGCGCGCGATCCTGGAGCAGGCGACGCCGCTCGGATTGACGTTCGTTGGCGTTGCGGATGCGGCTCCTGCGGACTCGTTGAAGCTCGCGCCGGTCCGCATCGCCCTCATCGATCGGCCAACCGGTACCGCGCCGAGCGGTTGGGTGCGCTGGCTGTTGGAGCGTTATGAGTTCCCGTTCGAGACCGTATCGACCAGCGCGCTCGAGGACGGTATCGGCCGCTTCGACGTTCTGCTCTTGACCGACGAAGTCGCGGTGCCGCGCCGCAGCATTCCCGCCTTGAAACAGTTCCTGGAGCAAGGCGGGGCCGTGCTGGCGATCGGCGATTCGACCGCCGTCGCGTACGACCTCGGCCTGCCGATCGGCGATGCGCTCGTCGCGGAAAACTCAGACGGCCGATTGCACACGCTTCCGTCCGAGCTGTTTTTCGTCCCCGGGTCGGTGTTGCGTGTGCGCGTGAACAATTCGACCCCACTCGGCTATGGCTTCGAGCCCGAGGTCGACGTGTTCTTCGACAGCAGTCCCGCGTTCCGGATCCAGCCTGGCGAGCGCGACGTGCAGCGCGTCGCGTGGTATGCGACCGAGACGCCGCTGCGGAGTGGCTGGGCCTGGGGCCAGCACCGTCTCAAAGACACGGTCGCGGTGATTGATGCGAAGGTCGGGAAGGGACGTGTCCTGCTCTTCGGTCCCGAGGTCACCTATCGCGCCCAGCCGCACGGGACGTTCAAGTTCCTTTTCAACGGGATCTACTACTCGAAGGCTGCCCACGACTAGCGCAAGCACTAACCAGCCACTTTGCCGGTGCGAAGTCGTGGTGCGGCACTCTCCTTGCGACGGTTGTCGACAACGTACGTGACGGAGGTGAGCTCATGAATTACCGACGACTGCTTGCAGGCGCCGGCCTCGGTGCGGGTCTCATGTTCTTCCTCGATCCGGACCGTGGCGGCCGCCGTCGCGCCCTCGTCCGCGACAAGGTCCTGCGCGGCGGGCGAATGGCCTGCCGCGGAGCCGATGCGACGTTCCGCGACATGCGCCATCGCGCCTCCGGAATGGTGCACGAGGCACGCGCCCGGATGCAGCCAGACGAGGTCGACGACGCGACGCTCATCGAGCGTGTGCGCGCCAAGCTTGGCCGCGTGTGCTCCCACCCGCGCGCCATCGACGTGATGTGTACGGACGGCGATGTGACGCTCGGGGGACCGATTCTCCACTCGGAAGTCGAGCCGGTTCTGGCCACGGTCGGCTCCGTGCGCGGCGTGCGTACGGTCACCAACGAGCTCGAGCCGCACGACACGAGCGTGGGCGTGCCCTCACTGCAAGGCCTCGGTCGAGTGGCCGGCTGACGTTCGGGGTTACCGCCGATTCCGCTGGAACTTGTGCCAGCCGCGATCGCCGCGGAGAAAGTCGATCGCGCCCTTGAACTGGGCGTAGAAGATCACCGGTCGATACAGGAAGAGCTCGAGCGGACCGAGCAGGATCAGATAGGGCAGATCCCGCGCGGCGAATCGGCGAATGGCTCGCTCCTGAACGAGAAGGGCCAGGTTGGTGAACAACGCGCCGCCGAAGGCAATGAGCACGAGGACGCGGACGAACTCGTCCCAGTGCAGGAGTCCTGTGTAGGCGGCGATCGGCAGGCTGACTATCGCCAGCACCTGGAACAGCGGGGCCAGCACTTCGACCAGCACGTAGTAGGGCATGCCGATCATCCCCACGGTTCCGTACTTGCGGTTCAGGAGCATCCGCCGGTAGTGCCACACACTTTCGGTGATGACGCGCTGCCATCTGGCGCGCTGCGATACGAGGGCGCGTATCGTCTCGGGTCCCTCGGTGACCGCAAGCGGATCGGCCAGTGAGTACACGCGGTACGGCTTGCCGGCCGCGCGGAAGTGCTCGTGCACGCGGAAGGTGAACTCGATGTCCTCGCAGGTGAACTCCTTCGAGAACCCGCCCAGCTCCGCCAGCACGTCGCGCCGCCACAGCGCGAACGCGCCGACGGCGCACAACATGTAGTTGGCCGCGGCTCCAGGCGAGCCGGGCGGCGACGAACGCCCGCAGGTAATCGAACATCTGGAACATCGTCAGCAGGTGCCGGTCGACGCGCATCCGGTTGTCGTCGAGCCGCGTGGCCTGCTCGGGATGACGATGCAGCGAAATCTGACTGGTGACGCCGACGGCAACGGCTGGATTGTGGTTGACGAGGCGCATCCCTTTGAGCAGCGCATCGTGATCGTAGACCGTGTCGCCGTCGACGCAGCAGATGTATCGATACCGCGCCAGATTGATCCCGCAGTTCAGCGCATCGGCCTTGCCGCCATTCTCCTTGTCGATGACGAGCAGCCGGGGATCGGTCCGGCTGCGATAGATCTGCCTGATGTCCATGCTCGGCAGCGTCCTTCGGTAGAACGTGTCGGTCGCTTCGAGCCGTAGTCCTCGTGCAGTCGCGCGAGCGTCTGATCCTTCGACCCGTCGTTGACGACAATGACCTCGTACTCGGGGTACTGCAGCGCCAGCAGCGAGCGTACAGCGGCCGTCACGCAGACCTCTTCGTTATAGGCAGGCGCGACGACGCTCACCGGGATCGTGAACGGAGAGCCGAGCAGCGTGCTGAAGTCCTCGAGACGCGTTTCGCGTGCGCGCAGGCGGTTTTCACGGATGGCCACCGCCAGCAGCAGGACGAAGATGACCACGACCGCCAGCAGGTACACCATGCACGCGAAGAACATGTACCAGGCGAGTGCCGCCAGGAACGGGTGCGTGACCATTACGTGGCTGCCAGACCCGCGTCGAGGAGACGCAACAGCAGCGCGCGCTCGGGCGTGGTGAACCGGGTCACGAGCGCGTGTCTGAGATGTGGACCCGCGACGGCCATGTAGCGCTGGACGATGCGCGTCGGTTCTGCCGCGGTCGTTGGAGCGTCGACGACCTGTCGCGTCAACGCGCCGATGGTTCCGGTCTGATAGAGGACTTCCGCCGCGCTGTTCGCGGCAAAACCATCCGTGGCCCACATGGCGCGCACGAGTGCATCGACTGCCGGTGTCCCGATCGCTCGCAGCGCACGACGGGCCGCGGCACGCACGATCCACTCGCGATCCGACAACAGGTTCACCAGTGCCGTCACGACACCCTGATCGGTGAAGATGGCGCTCGCGCGGGCGGCATGGGCGCGGACGAAAGGAATCGGATCGGCGAATCGGGTCAGCAGCAGATCGCGATCCGCCGTGTCGCCGATCGCGCCCAGCGCCTCGACCACGCCGCGCCGCACCAGTGGGCTGCCATCGTTGGTCAGGCGCCGTATCGCCGGTGTCCATTCGCGCGCCCTGAACCGGCCGGCAAGTCGCACGCCCCAGAATCACGCCTGCGGGTCGAGTGACTCGAAGAGCGGCGCCAGCAGATCCGCGGGCAACGCCGCCAGGCGATCGATCGCTGCCGCGAGCCGCGCCTGTGAATAGGCACCGTCGCGCAGCGCCGTGATCAACACCACTGCCGCGTCACGGCCGCCGAGCGTTGTCAACATGCGGATCGCCGCGGTCGCCAGCGGCGCGCGGCCGGAGCGCAGCGCTCGATCGAGAACGGGATACGCGTCTCTGGTCGCGGAGGAGGCGAGGACCTGCAACGCCGCGATGCGTTGCCATATCCCGACGCTCTCGCTGCCGTCGGCCTGGCGACGAATCCTGTCCGTGCCGGCCCGCAGCGACACCTGCCGCGCGAGCTCGATCTCGACGGCGTGCGGCAGTCCTTCGAGCACCAGCTGCTGGAAGTCCAATGTCCCGATCCGCCGCGAAACGTGTTGCGCGTGTTCCTCGAGCGAGGGGTTGCTGCGCGCCAGCTCGTCGCGAGCCGCGTCGAGATGATGCTCGTGAGCGTCGTGGCGTGCGCGATCGATGAGCACGAACATGCCGACCACGGCCCACAGCGCCCCCGTGGCGATCAGCAGCGGCGTCAGGATCCCGGACGCGGGCATCAGAACACGTGCCGCAGACCCATCGTCGCGGTCCGTTGAGAGAAGAAGGGATCTTCGTGTGCGCCGCCCGCGCCGACCGTGAGGAACCAGTGCTGGTTCAAGCCAACGCGCACGTTGCCAAACGCCACCCATCCGGGTTCGTTCCTCGCCAGGGCAGCGACGTCGAAGATGCGGCTGCCCGATGCGCCGCCAGCGCCGATGCGCACGCGCGACGAGACATCGAGCGATGCGCTCAGCAGCCCGGTCGATGAGTGCTGGCCGGTCGTCTGGTTGCGAACCGAGTAGCCTCGCGCTTCGATGTCCCCGTGCGAGAAATACCAGGACACACTCGGTTGAGCGATGTGAACGATGGCGCTGCCGAACGCCAGATAGGATAGCCGCCGGCAACCACCAGACCTCCACCGAGTTCGCGCGAGAGCGTGCCTTCGACTGAGTGCCGGTACAGGAAGTCGGGATTGTGCGTAATACCGGCCGACCCGGCGACGGTCCATCCGTGGCCGCGCAGAAAGGCGCCGCCCTGAACGGCAATGTCATGCAGGGCGCCACGCTGCTGGCGTTCGACTGTGCCGTTAATGCCGTAGGCACCATCCTGCTGAATGCCGCCCATGACCCGCGTCACATGCCACGTCGTCTGAGTGCCACGGATGGTGACGGGCGAAAAGTCACCCGACGCGTCGATAAACGGGCCGGATTGGGCGTATGCGGGGGAGTGAGCGAGGGCAAAGAGGATCAGTGTCCAGAGACAACAGGACAAAAAAACACGTGCAAAATCCCGACATGGTCTGTGCGTGGAGACACAGGTGAGTGCAAGGAAGTCGCCACTGTAGAGGTTTGGTTGCACCCTGAACAGGCGTGGATGTGTGTGGAATTCGGCAGGTCGGAGACCGGCCGACGCCGGCAAGTTCAGCAAATTCTGACAGTGCCGCGACTATGGTCCCGAAACGGCGGATTTGTCGTGTCGCCGGGGATGTTCGCGTCTCGAGATCGTTGCTCGCGCGCAGAGCGCAGGGTTCTCGTTTGCACACTTTTTTTGGGGCTCCCGACGCGCACGTGCAAAGCGCCGCGGCTCCTGCTCCTCGCTGACGCGCGGACGGGCGCTCGATTTACGATTCCTCTATGCACAATCCATTTGTTCCAGAAACGCTCGAAGGCTGGAGCCTGCTGCATCTGATGTATCGCGTGCGTTGGGATCGCCTGCGATCAATGGACGAGAGTGCTCGGCGACAGATGGCGGAGGAGGCGGTGGCCGCGCTCTCTGTCCCCGATGCTGGCTCCACGGCGTTCGTGCAGTTGCTCGGGCACAAAGGCGACCTGATGGTCATCTGCTTCCGCCGCGGCTTCGAGGAACTGGCGCAGGCACAGCTCGCGCTCTCACGAACGGCCTTGCACGATCATCTCGAGCCGACGACGTCGTATGTGTCGGTGGTGGAGCTCGGGATGTACGAGATGACCGCGAAGATCCACGAGCAGCTCGGCGCGAAGCACACGCCGGCCAGCGAGGAGTTCGAACAGGCGTTCGACGCGGAGATGGAGGCACAGCGCCAGCGCGTGATGAACCGGCTGTTCATCGATCTCCCGAAGGCGCGCTACGTCTGTTTCTATCCGATGAACAAGCGACGTGGCGAGACGCTCAACTGGTATTCGGAACCGTTCGCGCGACGCGCCTCCATGATGCGCGAGCACGGCATGATCGGCCGCCACTACACAGGCCGCGTGACACAGGTGATCTCGGGATCGATCGGCTACGACGATTGGGAGTGGGGCGTCGATCTGTTCTCGCCCGATCCGCTCGTGTTCAAGAAGTTGATCTACGAGATGCGCTTCGACGAGGCGAGCGCGAAGTTCGCCGAGTTCGGACCGTTCTACACCGGTCTGCAGTTCAGCGGCGGCGAACTGAGAGCGTACTTGAACGGGCGCGTGCCATCGCTCGAATAAGACTCAGGCCCTTATCCCTTCTTGAGATCGTCGAGGATGTCGTTTGCGGCCTCGAGTCCGGACAAACAGGCGCCTTCCATGAACCCCTGCCACTCGTAGAAGGAGTTCGTATGCTCTCCTGCGAACAGCAAATTGCCGACGCGCTTTCGCTCGTTGCCGGCGATCGTTGTGAATTGACCGGGCCGGTAACAGGTGTATGACCCCTTCGACAGCGGGTTCGAAGGCCAGTGTTCAAGATGCGCGCGATACTGGCCGGCGTCGAGCGCCGCGTGCGCAACGGCGCCCGGAAACACACGCTCGAGATCGCCGATGAAGCGCGCCGCCTCCGTTTGCACCTGGCTGGGATCGAGACTCGCTCCGCGGATGCCGCTGGAGTAGTCGGTGAGCACGGCGCGATGCGCTGTCGCACGAGCGGGGTTCGTCTCCCACGTCGCCTGGTGGTTCGGCAGGTCCGAATACGAGGCGCCCTTCGAGCCGAGCGCACGCCAATACGGACTGTCGAAGCCGACCATCATCTTGGCATTGGTACCGTAGCCGAGCTCGTCGATCGCCGCGCGCTTCCACAACGGCAGCTGCAGGTTATCGGCAAGCTCCAGCTCACGCAGCACGCTGAACGGCAGCGTCAGGACGACGTAGTCGTGCATGGTGGTGACGTCCGCATCATCGACCCTGAACGTCAGTGCGATCCGTCCGTCCGTCGAGCGCGCGACGCGCCGCAGCCGGTGTCCATAACGGACCGGTGCGGGAAGATCGCGGGCGAGTCCTTCGGCGATCGCGTCGTTGCCCTGCACGACGTGATACCGCTCGTCGCTGAAGATGCCGAACGGCACGAACCGCGACCGTCGGTCCGCGTGGATGAACAGCAGAAAATTGAGCGCCGATTGCTCGGCTGCCTCGAGTCCGTATTCGGCAATATACGCCGCTTCGATGGCTTTGGCGGCGATCGGGCCGGCGCCCCGCATGGCCAGATATTCGGCGAGGGAGGTGTTGTCGAGTGCGACATCCGCGTCCTGGTGAACGTCCGCAGTGGGCTCGTTCGATAGCGTGCGCAGGTCATCCCGCATCGCCGCGACGAAGTCGCGGTACTCATCGACCACGGCGTGCTCGGGGAACGCCTGGCCGTCGAAATGGTAGAAGACCTCGCCCTCCTCCTTCTCGTAATCCTCGAGCGTCAGCCCGAAGCGTCGCGCGTACCCAATCATCGTCTTATGCAGGTTATCGATCAGCTCGCCGCCCCGCTCGACGACCTGTCCGGGGAATCGATTGCGGAGCGACCAGCAGCGCCCGCCCGCCCGCGTTGATGCCTCGTACACAGTTGCTGCGATGCCACGCTGACTCAGACGATCGGCACATGAGAGTCCAGCAAGCCCGGCGCCCACGACCGCGACCCGCGAATGGGACTGCATGGCTTGCACCCGGAGCGGAGATGCTGCCGCCGCGGCAGCCGCGCCCAGTCCGGCGAGAAACCTCCGACGGCCCATGCCGGCGGTGATGGCGGTGTTCGCCCACGCGAGCGCGTCGGCGCTCGGGAGCCGCTTCGAGTCTGCCATCCGCGCGACTGCGAGAGATCTCATCAACGCTCGAAACACCGGTGTCCGCATTGGTAGTCAGCCCCTGTGTGTGCCCGTTCGCTGATGAACGCGACAAAGGCACCGACGGCCCGCAAGGGAGAGCCGCGTTTTGGCAGCACCACGGGGCCACCGGACTGGCGCTGTCGACGGAAGAATCTGTAATCGCGCGTTCCGTTCTGGAACACGTTAGTGTCGATAGCGTCCCTGTCTGTCGGCCCAACCCTCAGTAACAGACCGACAAGCGACGACACGTCCCCCTGAGCGTCAAGGCGCGTGATTTGCTCCTCAGGGAGCTCTGATGAGCCCCCAGGAAGCGTTCGTCACGCGGCTGCGCCGGTATCGCGAGCGCTATCGGCTTTCACTGGATGAGATTGCCGCCGAGCACAACATTCGACGTGATCTGCTCGAGGCGCTCGAGAACAACGACCTTTCGCAGTGGCCGCGCGGCCTGTATTCGCGCGCCTGGATTCGCGCCTACGCGCAGACGGTGGGACTCGATGCCGATGCGACCGTCGACGAGTTCTGTCGACTGTTCCCGCAGGGCGATCGTCGCGCCGACGGAATAATGCGGGAGATGGCCGCGATCGTGGCCAGCCCGTCGGAGTACCGCGACGAGATCAGCCACGAGGATCGACGGCATCATCCAGATGACGAGCCCGCCGTGGAAGAAGCCGAGTGGCACGCGCCGCTCGTGGAAGCGGCGCGCACCTTCCGGACGCGTGTCGGTGGCCTCAAAGTGGCGCCGCAAGGACGCCGCTCGTAATTACCAGCCGACCTTGTTTCCAGCGTTCTGCTGGTCGAGCCACGTCTTCAGCGGTGCAAAGTAGTCGGCGATCGCCGTCGCATCCATCTGCCGCTGGCCGGTGATCGCTTCGAGCGCGTCGGGCCACGGACGCGACGCGCCCATGGCCATCGCCGCCTTCAGCTTCTGGCCGGCGGCGGCGTTGCCGTAGATCGAGCAGCGGTGGAGCGGCATCGTGCACCCGACGGTCTTCGCCAGCGCGCGATGGAACTGGAACTCCAGCACGTGGGCGAGGAAGTAGCGCGCGTACGGGGTGTTCGAAGGGACGTGGTACTTCGCGCCGGCGTCGAAGAACTCCTCGCCGCGCGGTGACGGTGGTTTCACGCCCTGATACTTCTCACGCAGATCCCACCACGCCTTGTTGTAGCCATCGGGCTTGACCTGGCCGCTGAACACCTGCCATCGCCATTGATCGATCATCACGCCGAACGGCAGGAACGCCAGCTTCTCGAGCGCCATCTTCATCAGCAGCGGAATGTCCCCGGAGGCGTCCGGCACCTTGTCGAGCAGACCGAGCTTGACCAGGTACTCCGGCGTCACCGACAGCGCAATCGTGTCGCCCATCGCTTCGTGGAAGCCGTCGTTCGCGCTGTCGCGGAAGATCATCGGCTGGCTGTGGTTGTACTCGCGGGCGTAGAAGTCGTGCCCCAGCTCGTGATGAATCGTCGAGAAATCCTCCGCCGTCTGGTCTATGCACATCTTGATGCGGAGGTCGTCCATGTTGTCGAGGTACCACGCGCTGGCATGACAGACGACGTCGCGGTCGCGCGGCTTGACGAAGAGTGAGCGCTCCCAGAACGTCTTCGGCAGCGGGTCGAAGCCGATCGAGGTGAAGAACCGCTCGCCGTAGTGGACCATGTCGACCGGTTCGACTTTCTTCGCTTTCAGGATCGCGGAGAGATCGTAGGTGCGCGGCGATCCCGGCGGCGCCACCAGGTCGTAGATGTTCGACCAGTCCTGCGCCCAGATGTTGCCCGTCAGATGCGCGGGAATCGCACCGTCAGCCGGAACGAGGTCGCCGTACTTCGCGTGCAGTCGCGCCCGCACGTAGGCGTGCAGCGACAGATACAGCGGCCGCAGCTGATCCCACAGCCGATCGACCTCCTTCGGGAAATCATCCGGCGGCATGTCGTAGCGCGCGCGCCACATGGCGCCGGTATCGGCAAATCCCAGTTCCTTCGCGCCCTTGTTGGACAGCTCCACGAACCGCGCGTACTGCTGTTTCATCGGCACGCTGATCGTGTGCCAGCCTTCCCACACCTCTCTGATGCGCTGAGGATCGCGGTTCTTCGCCAGGATCTCCGTGATCTCTTCGATGTCGAGACACTTTTCGTCGGTTGTCTCGCCCTCAGGACAGAACTTGCCCTTGCCGTACGTGCTGTCCATCGACGTGACGAGCTGCGCGAGTTCCGTCGCCTCCTTCGGATCCGCAGGCGCCGCCATCGTCTGGGAGTTGCGCAGCAGCATCAGTTGGCGCTTGTCGGCCGCGTCGGTGGCCGCGGGCTCGAGCTTTGCGGCCTGCTTGGCGTAGTCGGTGACCTGCGTCATGTACGCCTGGTTCGCGCGAGTGGCGAGCGCCTCGGTGTCCTGAGTGATGAAGTTCTCCTGGACCCAGGTTGCCTGGCTCGCTTCCGAGGACAGACGGTTGATCGTGTCGTTGGCCTGCTTCAGGAACGCTTTCGGATCGTTCGCGTTGCCGCTGCCGGCCGTGGTCGGTGACGAAGGGCCGCTGCAGCCGACCATCGACGTGGCAAGCAGCAGCGCGATGAATGTCGTGATGCGTTTTGCAGTCATGTCAGTTACTCGTGTCGATTATGGCAGCAGCGGCGGTGTCGATTCGATGAATCGTTCGTGGAGTGCCGCCACCGCGTCTGCCGTGCGCTCCGTTGGGATCATCCAGGTGATCCGGAAGGACGAGGTTGCCGTTCCCGCAGTGAATACGCCGATGCGTGCCAGCGCCTCAGCGCCCGCACGCAGGTTCGCGTAGGTCGCATTGATTCCGGCACCGATGACGCTCACCGCGGCGAGCCCATCGATGATTCGTGCTCGACCGTCGAGCCGCGTCTGCAACGCCTCGCGCAGCCGTGTTTCGTTGTGCAGGTTCTCGCGCGAGATCGCGATCGTCGTCATGTGATCGACCACGTGAAGCTGCTTGCCCGCCACGTGGTATTCGTCGAGTAGATTGACGACATCGCCGGGCGGCGCGTCGGCGTGCAGCACCAGAACATCGCGTTCGCTGGCCACGCCGACGACGGTTCCGGGCATGCGTGGCGGATGCTTGCGCACGACGGTTCCGTCGGCTGATGGATCCACTCCCGGCAGCGGACCTTGTGTCGCCCGCGCGTAGATCGCGATGCCTTTCTCCTTCGCGAACTCCACCGCCTGCGCGTTCAGGACCTTGGCCCCGGCTTCCGCCATCTCCTGCGTCTCTTCATACGACAGCACGGGAATCCGATGCGCGACACGCACGACGCGCGGATCCGCGGAGTACACGCCATCGACGTCAGAGCAGATCTCGCAGTACTCGGCATCGAGCGCTGCGGCCATTGCCACCGCCGTCGTATCACTGCCGCCACGACCGAGCGTGGTGACTTCCTTCCGATACGACACACCCTGATAGCCGGCGACGACGACGACTTTGCCGCGCGCGAGCTCGTCCTGCACGCGAAACGGACGCACCTCGATGATCCGCGCGTCGACATGGCGATCGTTGGTGATGATTCCAGACTGGCTGCCGGTGAAGCTGATCGCGTCGCCACCCCGCTCGCGAATGGCCATCGAGAGTAGCGCCATCGAGATGCGTTCGCCCGCCGAAAGCAGCATGTCGAGCTCGCGCCGATCGGGATTGGGCGACACCTGCCTGGCCATCGTGAGGAGCTCGTCTGTCGTATCGCCCATCGCGGACACGACGACGCATACGTCGTGACCCTGGCGCCTGGTGGCCATCACGCGTTCGGCGACGTAGTTGAGCTTCTGCACGTCGGCGACGCTGCTGCCACCGTACTTCTGGACGATGATCGCCATCGGAACAGGATAGCCCTTCGACTTCGATCAGGGCAGGCCCTATAATCCCGTTGCGCCGCACTACTTTGTCGAGGGAGCGACCATGACTTCACGTGTCCTTCTTCCCCTGATGCTGCTGACATTCGTCGTTGCGCCGGCTGCCGCACAGCAGGCGGCGCAGGCCCCGCTGCGGACGCCCGATGTGATCTTCGTGCCGACGCCGCAGGAAGTTGTTGACGCGATGTTGAAGCTCGCCAAGGTCGGTCCCAACGACGTCGTCTACGACCTCGGCTCGGGCGACGGCCGGATTCCGATTACCGCGGCGAAGACGTACGGCGCGCGCGGTGTCGGTATCGACATCGATCCGCAGCGGATCCGTGAAGCCAATGAAAACCTGAAACAGGCCGGTGTCGGCGACAAGGTCAAGTTCCTGAACCAGGACCTGTTCACCACGCCGATTGGCGAAGCGACCGTAGTCACGATGTATCTGCTGCCGACGCTGAACGTGAAGGCGCTTCCGAAGCTCAACGCGGAGCTGAAGCCCGGAACGCGCGTCGTCTCGCACGCGTTCGACATCGAAGGGTATCCCCCGCAGGAGACGATCAACGTCAACGGCCGCACCGTCTACATGTGGACGGTGCCGATCAAGAAAGCCGGACAATAGAAAAATCCAACGCCCCAATCCCAAAACCCAAGCCCAAGTCGGAGCGAAGGCGCGGGCTCCAAAGGAACGCTTGGGGTTTGAGATTTGGGATCTTGGGATGTGGGATTTGCGCCGATTGATCCAGGGCGCCTTGCTGGCGTAGACTTCTGAGACTTAATCTCAGTTTGATCGAGGGTCACCGGAAAGTGGCCCTCGATGGAAACACCGCGGTCGCTGAAGGCGGCCCTTACACCAGCCATGACGCCGACGCTGCAGGCTTTTGTCATCACACTGCGAGAGGGCCTCGAGGCCTTTCTCATCGTCGCCATCAGCCTCGCCTATCTCCGCAAGAGCGGCTGGCAGTCGCTGGGGCGTGCCGTGTATCTCGGGGTCGTCGTCGGACTCGCGGTGAGCGCGGTCGGCGGGTATCTCCTCTACAACGCCTCCAATCAGGAGTTCCTCGATGGCCCGCTCGCCATCATCGCCGCCGTCTCGGTGGCGTGGATGGTCAGCCACATGTGGCGCTATGGCCGGACGATGAAGCGCGATATCGAAGGACGGTTGGGTCAGTCGGCGGTACGCGCGGGCGCAGCGGCCTTCGCCGGCGTGTTTCTATTCACGGTGCTGATGATCGGCCGCGAAGGGATGGAAACCGCGCTGCTGCTGATGCAGCTGAAGGACACGCTCGACCTCGCGATGGGCGCCACCATGGGCGTCGCTGGAGCGGCTGGCCTGGCGTGGATCTGGTCACGCTATGGACATCGCCTCAACATGGGACTGTTCTTCCAGGTCACGGCAATCTTCCTGTTCGTGTTCGTCGTGCAGTTGCTCGTCTACGGCGTCCACGAGATGTCTGAGCAGGGCTATATGCCGTTCAGCGAAGCGGTGCACGTGGCGACGGAAGAGTGGGGACCGGATAGCCAGTTCGGTCATATCCTGACCTACCTGCTCGTGCTGGCACCGACGGCATGGCTCGTCGTCGCCTGGCTGAAGGGTCTCAATAAACGTCAGCGTCCCGCGCAGGTACAATCCGTTCCTGCGCATGGCCGATAAGCCGGCAGTTACCGCTGAACTGATCTGGTCCGGCGACCTTCGGTTCGGCGCCACCACGGGGGCGACCGCCATCGTGACCGATGGCGATAGTGCCGCCGGTCCCTCGCCTGTCCAGCTGCTTGCAGTTGCGCTCGCCGGCTGCATGGCGGCCGACGTCGTCGACATCATTCGGAAGGGTCGCCACCCGCTGCAGGCGTTTCGCACGACGCTGAGCGGCGTTCGCGCCCACGAACCACCGCGACGACTCACGAGTGTTCACCTTCAGTTCCACGTCCACGGTGACGTGCCCGCGCACGTCATCGAGCGCGCGATTGCCCTGAGCCGCGACAAGTACTGTTCTGTGTGGGCGTCGCTGCGACAGGACATCGAGCTCACCACTGCCTTCGATGTCATGGCCGCGTGAGGAGGCATTACCTCGACTGGCTGCGCGGCATCGCCGTGCTGATCATGATCGAGGCGCACACCATCGACTCGTGGACGCGAGCCGCCGATCGAACCGGTCCGCTGTACGCATGGGGATTGATCATCGGCGGATTCGGAGCGCCGATGTTCCTCCTGCTCGCCGGCATCGCGCTGGCGCTCGCCGCGCGCTCGCGGCTTCGCGCAGGTCTCACGTCGTCGGAGGTGGCCGCGCGCGCGCAGCGTCGCGGCTGGCAGATCTTCGGTCTGGCGTTTCTGTTCCGGCTGCAGTCGTGGCTGATTAGCGGTGGAGCATTCGGTCAGGTTCTGTTGAAAGTCGACATCCTCAATATCATGGGGCCGTCGATGATCGCGGCGGCATGGCTGTGGCGCCTCGGCCGGTCGGATCGCGCGCGGGTGCTGCTGTTCGTGGTCGTCACGATCGCAGCCGCGATGCTGACGCCGCTGATTCGTGAATCAGTCGTTCTCGGCGCACTGCCCGATCCGATCGAGTGGTATCTGCGTCCGTCGCCTGGCCGGACGACATTTACCCTTTTTCCGTGGGCCGGCTTTCTCCTCGCGGGTGTCGCCATCGGCCTCTGGGTCGACCGTGCGCAAACTCCGGAAGTCGAGCAGCGGGTCACGATTCAGCTGGGCCTAATTGGCGTCACCGTGGCGATGGCTGGCTACTTCGCGTCGTTGCTGCCGCCCATCTACCGCGAAACAACCTTCTGGACCAGCTCGCCAACTTTCTTTTTCTTCAGGCTCGGACTCGTCGTCGCCCTGTTGCCGGTCGGCTATGCGTGGACTCGCGCGTGGCGCGGATGGTCACCGGTCCAGGAGTTCGGCGTCGCCTCGTTGTTTATCTATTGGGTCCACGTCGAGATGGTCTATGGGGTCGCAAGCGCGGCCATTCATCACCGCCTGAGCCTCGCACAATGGGCGGTCGCCTGGATTACATTCTCCATGTTCCTGTTCGGTCTGGTCCGACTGAAGCAGTGGCTGGGGGAGGTTTTCCGTCCATCGCCACGCTTCTGGACGAAAACCGGGCCTCTCCCGCGAGAAACGGGTTGAGTTTCAATATGCCTGATCGCTACAATTCGCCTCTTGCCTGGGCAGGCCAAGGCGCCAGCCGGGACTGACACGAATGATCAACGTCGCCGCGATTCGTATGCAGCAGTTCGGGGTGCAGTTCTATCAGGCCGCCCTGACCGCCAGTGATATCGACAAGCTCGTTCGATTCGAGGTCTTGAACTACGGCGAGTCCGGCCAGCCGGTGCGCGGTGGGAACAGGACGTCGGCATCGAAGGTCAACTGGGACCTGCTCGAGCGTCGCATCGCCTCCAGTGAGAAGGCCTATCAGCGCCAGATCATCAGGCGAAAAATCGACGAACTCGTGCAGTATTACGAGCAATGTCGCCAGGCCAAGGACCTGCCGTCCATTCCAGGCGCCGTCATCATCTCGTGCGACGAGAAGCTGACGTTCGAGCCGATCGAGTCGGGCGCCACCGTCGGCCGGCTGAAGGTCCCCGAACGTGAGGGCATCCTCCGGGCGATCGACGGTCAACACCGCCTGCTCGCGCTGCACGCCGACATCGATAACATCCAGAACGAGGACTTCACCGTCCCGGCGATCATTTTCGACCGCCTGCCTGAAGATCACGTCGTCCAGATGTTCGTCACGATCAATGCGAAGCACACGCGTCTCAATGCGTCGCACCTGGTCAGCCTATCGGGTCGGCAGCTTTATCGCGACGACGCGTTGGCGGCAGCGCACGATGTCGTGCGCGCGCTGAACGATCGCGAGGACTCACCATTGCACGGGGAAATCAAGCTGCTCGGCGTCGGACACGGGCGTGTGGCGCAGGCACCGCTGGCGCAGGAGCTGAAGAAGCTGTTTGCCGGTGATGCGTTTGGTGGACCGAGGAAAGCGGCCGATTTCCGTGAGGATTCGAAGCGGTTCTTCGTGAACTACTTCAAGCAGGTCTCGGTCGTGTTCGGCGCCGCCTGGGGCGGTCGCAAATACAGCATCAAGTCGCCGGCGGCACTACGCGCGTTCGTCAGAGTTGCTCCCGACGTCGTTCGACGCCTGGACCAGGAGCACGCGGATCGCGCGGACTTCCGGGCGATCGGCCGCGTCATCGCCCCCTGGGGCAGACGCATCGGCGATTTGCGGTTCGAGTCGGATGGTGCCTGGAAGCGCAGCGGAACGACGGTCGAATCCCTCGCGCGCGAGCTCAAGCTTGCACTCGAGTATCCCGAAGGCGCTGGCGTCTAAGTTTTCTGATTTTTCTGGGACCCGTCGAGGTGGGAAGTAATGGCCGGGGTCTTGGAGACACCTGGTCGGGGCGCCTGTAAAGACGCCCCGTCCCGGAGTATCGACCTGGCTCCCCCCAGCATTTACGGCGCCCTGCCGTAAATCACAGGCCGACGCGTTCTCTTAAGGCAACGGCTGTGCCGGTTGAAATCCTCAATGAATTCGCTAGTGCACAGTTTTTAACCCCCCAACAGTGAGGGAGAAATTACACTGCTGTCTGTCCATACGTCGACACTGCCATGCGCGTTGACCTGAACGCAGATGTCGGCGAATGGATCGCGGAACCGGCGAGCGATCGGCCTACTGTCTTAGGTCAGGACCCCGCACTGATGCGGGTCATCACCTCCGCGAATATTGCCTGTGGCTTCCACGCTGGCAATCCACGCACGATGCGCGCCACTTTGCGACTTGCCATCCTTAATGAGGTAAGTGTCGGAGCTCATCCTGGCCTCAGGGATCGCGAGGAGTTCGGACGAAAGGAAATTCATATCGAGCCCGATGAGCTCGAAGACATCACGCTCTACCAGATCGGCGCCCTTGCAGCGCTTGCTGCCATCGAAGGCGGCCGCCTCCAGCACGTCAAGGCGCACGGCGCCATCTACAACATGGCAGCGCGTGATATGCGGCTCGCGGATGCGCTAGCTCGTGCGACCGCAGCGATCGATCGTTCGCTGGTCTTCTTTGGTCTCGCCGGATCCGAACTGATCGGCGCCGGTGATCGCGCAGGACTGCGCACCGCGAGCGAAGTGTTCGCCGATCGCGCTTACAACGCGGACGGATCGCTCGTGTCGCGTCAGCAAAGCGGAGCCGTGATTCACGATCCACAGATCGTCGTTCAACGTGCGCTGCGGATGGTGACCGACGGCACAGTCGAGGCCGTGGATGGAACGATCGTCAGCGTACGAGCCGACACGATCTGCGTGCACGGCGACACACCGGACGCTGCGTTACTCGCTGCGCGCACACGCGAGGCGCTCGAGAGCGCCGGTATCGAAGTCCGCGCCGTCGGACAGTAGCAAACCCTCCGGTATAATCGCGCGCCGATGTCAGAGTTGACCCCGTTGGAGATGCACCGTCTCGACGACGTAACCGTCGTGCGGTGGGTGGGCGACCTTGTCGACAGCGAGACGGCTTCTCGATTGCGAACGCTCGTTCGCCAGCTCAAGTCAGACGCGCCATTCGTCGTGCTCGACCTCGGCGGCGTCGAACGAATCGACAGTTTCGGCCTTGGTCTCCTCGTCCACCTGCGATTGACGCTCCAGCATGCGGGCGGAGATCTGAAGTTGTGCGCGGTGCCGCAGAACGTGTCGCGAGTCCTGGACGTCACCCATCTGGCCCCGACGTTCGACGTCCGCAGCGACGAGGCAGCAGCCTATGCGGCGTTTGCCGAACCCTCGGCTCGCTCAGCCGTCAATCCCGATCTCCACTGTGACGTGCTCTGTTGCGACGGCTCGCCCGAGCTGCTGTTGTACATCCGTGAGGTGCTGCGCGGCGGAGGCTTTCGGACGGCAATCGCGACCAACATTGCCGACGCCGACAGACTCGCCCGCGCCCGGCGCCCGCGTGTGCTGGTGATCAACGGTCGACTCCGTTCGATCACGACGGACCCTCACGGCATCCGCGACGTGAAGTCGATCGTGGAGCTCGCTCCGGACTTCGCGCAGCGCGATCCCGAAGAGGGCGCGCGCCTGTTGCTCAACAAGGTCGCCTCCGCGCTGACGAGCGCGTGAATCAATCGTGATCCTCGCTACTGCGCGGGACCCGGCGTCGCCTCGAATACTCCGCTCCCGGTCATGTGTGCCCAGACGCCGGGAATGAAATAGCTCGAGTATTTAGTCCTCCGGCGGTTCCCCGCTCGGGGCCATCTTGACCAGACGCGGCTCGAAGCGCGCGAGCGGTTCGACGAGATCGTGCTGTGCGGCCATGACTTCCTCGATGTCCTTGTAGGCCATCGGCACTTCGTCGAGTCCCGCCGTGAGCAACGTCACCCCGCGCTCGCGCAGAAACGTCTGCGTCGTGTCCCAGTTGAACGTCTCCTTCGCCTTCGTGCGGCTCATACGTCGACCGGCGCCGTGCGCGGCGGAGTTCAACGATGCCGCGACGCCCTTGCCGCGCACGACGTAGCCCGGCGTGCCCATCGATCCCGGAATGATCCCCAGCACCCCAACGCCGGCGGGCGTCGCGCCCTTGCGGTGCACGATCAGCTCCTCTTCCGATCCGTCGGGCAGCACGTGGCGTTCGCGCCAGGCGAAGTTGTGATGGTTCTCGATGTCGAGCGTCACGTCGACGCCAAGTGCCTTCGAGATGGCGGCGTGAATCAGGTGATGATTCGCCGCAGCGTAATTGCCCATCAACTCCATCGCCGCCCAGTACTCCTGACCCGCCTCGCTCGCCAGATCGAGCCACGCCAGATTCGACAGCTCCCTCGGCAGTTCCGGATGCAGATCGCGCGCGAGCGTGCTGTAGTGCTGCGCCACCTGGGCACCGCTGCCGCGGCTGCCTGAGTGACTGAGCAGCGCCAGGTACTTTCCGCGCGGCAGGCCCACGGAGTCATCGACCACCGTCAGCTCACCGAACTCGACGAAGTGATTGCCGCTTCCGCTCGTTCCGAGCTGCGACCACGCGCGGTCCTTCAGCTTCGACGTGATCGGCGTGACCTTCCAGTCGCGATCCATGACGTCGTGCGCTCGACGGGAGCGGAACGTCGCACCCATGCCGAAGCGCGTTTCGCCCTCGAGCGCCTGGACCAGACGAGATTTCTGATCGTCGAGTGCGTCGAGCGGCAGATCGAGCACGCTCATCTTCATGCGGCACGCGATGTCGACACCGACCGCGTAGGGAATCACCGCGTCGCGCGTCGCCAGTACGCCGCCGATTGGCAGCCCGTACCCGACGTGCGCGTCGGGCATCAGCGCACCGGACACCGCCACCGGCAGCTTGCACGCGTTCTTGAGCTGCTGAACCGCATCCGCTTCGAGGTTCGCGCCCCAGATGCGGTATGGCGCATCGGTACCTCGCGGCTTGAACGTGAGCTCCGAGGCGGCGTGATCGATCAGCCCCTGCGCCAGCGCTCCATAGCGATCGTCACCCACGAACGCGGCTGGCTCGGTGGCCACGCGTTGCAGCGCATCGAGCACGGCTGCCATGCTCGCCTTCGCGCTGTGAGTCCGCTGCAGAATCTCCTTCGCCATCTCCGCGCAACGGCCCGCTGGAATGCCCATCCTGACGAGGTCTCGTGTCTTCATGCCCTGCCTCGAATTCCATTGCTTACTTGTGATGCGGACCCCAGGCGCCGATTCCTCGTCCACTCGAATGGCCACGTCCATGAACTGCTGAATCACCGCGGTATTCGTGGTCGTGTGCGACGTCGGCGCGAGCGTGCGAAACGATCCTCAGCCCGCCAGCGCCAGCGGGATCAGGAGCTGATCGGCCAGGTGAATGCCGACGGGCACGTCCGCTGACAAATATCTCTCCGCCTCGGTGCAGGCATCGGCAGCCACCGTCTCTGCGGCGACGCCCTTGATGCCGAATCCGGTCACGATCTCGGTCACCGACTCGCTGTCGATCGCAATCATCACGACGTTGCCCGGACCGATGCCATCGTGAACGGTCTCGACGTGACACATCGGCCGCTCCAGTTTCAGCCGTTCCCTGACCACGCTGAGCTCACGCTGCACGACTATGCGCGGTCCTCTCGTTTCGACACGGAGGCGGAAGACTACCTTGTCCATATCACGACCGGCACGCACGTCGCGCAGATCTGTCTGTTCCTGCTGACCGATCGCGGCACCTGCCGGCGCGACTGCTGCAGACCAGCCCGCCCGCAGGGGCTCGCGACAATCCCGGCACGTTTCGCATCATCGATCTCGACTTGTCCAAGTACGACCGGATCGCGACGCGGTTCGCTCGCGACGAGCTCGACGAGCGATCGCTGCTGACGTCCGGTATTCACACGCGCAGCCGGGCGTTCAATGAACTGGTCGACCGGTTGGACCGCGTGGCAATGCGATCGGCGGCGCCCATTCTGCTGCTCGGACCGACGGGCGCGGGCAAGTCCGTCCTGGCGCGGCGGATCTACGAGCTCAAGGCGACGCGGCGGCTGGTGCACGCGCCGTTCGTCGAGGTCAACTGCGCGACGGTGCGCGGCGACGCGGCGATGTCAGCGTTTGGCCATGTGAAGGGAGCCTTCACCGGCGCGGTTCGCGATCGTCCGGGGCTGTTGCGAAGCGCCAACAACGGCCTGCTGTTCCTCGATGAAATGGCGAGCTCGGGCTCGACGAGCAGGCCATGCTGCTGCGTGCGCTGGAGGAGAAGCGGTTCCTCCCGCCTGGTAGCGATCGCGAGGCGTCCAGCGACTTTCAACTGATCGCCGGAACCAACTGCGACCTGTCGGTGGCGGTCAGGGACGGTCTCTTCCGCGACGATCTGCTGTCGCGAATCAACCTGTGGACGTTCCGCCTTCCCGCGCTCAGCGAGCGTCGCGAAGACATCGAGCCCAACATCGCCTATGAGCTCGAACAGTCCCGTCGTCGAACGGGTGCGGCGGTTGCCTTCAGCAAGGAGGCACGCGATCAGTTCCTCGCGTTTGCGACGAGCGATCGAGCGCGCTGGCCGGGAAACTCCCGCGATCTCAACGCTGTGATCACGAGATTGGCGACCTTGGCGCCGGCCGGACGCATCACCGTCGATCAGGTGCGCCTCGAGGTCTCGCACCTGTCACACGCGTGGCACGGCAGACGACGGGCACAGGCCTCGGGATTGGTCGATGCGGTGCTGTCGCCGGAGGCGGCTTCCCGGCTCGATCGGTTCGACCGCGTGCAGCTCGAGGACGTGATGGCCGTGTGCCGCGCCGCCGGCAGTCTGTCGGCCGCGGGCCGCGTGCTGTTCGATCGTTCCCGCGAGCGGAAGAAGATCGTGAACGACGCGGATCGATTGCGGAAGTACCTGGCACGCTTCGATCTCGAGTGGACCACGGTCCGAGAGCGCCTCCGCGACGTCGTGGCGGCCAGCGGGACGCTGATTAATCAGTTCGTGTAACCGACGCGCCGCATCAGATCCTGAAAACGTGGATCCGATCGCAGCGGGTCGAACGCTGGATAGACACCGAGGATCGACATCGTGTCAGAGCGTTCCTGGAACGCATCCTCCAAATGCCGCAACGCCTCTGTCCGGTCGCCCAACCCCGCATAGATGATCGCGGTGGCGAAGGCGGATGTGTAGCGCCTGGTGGAGAGGCCGCGCAGCCGTCGTAGCGTCGCCATCGCTTTCACCTTCGCTCCGGCGACGCCGTATCCGTATCCGAGCCCCGAGATCACGCGCGGTCCCGTCGCCAGTCGCTCGGCGGCTTCGAGCTCCCTCACGCCTTCGTCGAAGCGTGCCATCTTCAGGTACGTGAGGCCGAGGATGTTGTGCGCCATGGCAAACGTCGGCTCGACCTGCAGGACGCCGCGCAGCTGCTGCTCGGCGAGATCATAGCGCCCCGCCCAGTAGTAGATCTCGCCTACGTCGGTGCTGATGCTCAACGAGACCGGCTCGAGCGCCTGCGCGCGCTGGATGTGGGTCACCGCCTCGTCGAATCGCTTGGTCGATGCCAGGAAGTAGGCATACCAGTCCTGCGCGGTGCCGTAGTTCGGGTTGAGCGCGAGCGCACGCTCGAACTCCGACGCGGCGGCGGCCCAGTCCCAGTCGTAGGTCCAGTTCACGAATGCGAGCGAGGTATGCGCTTCGGCGATCGAATCGTCGAGCGTCAGCGCCTTGATCGCGGCCTCCTTGACCTTCGGCATCGCCTCGTTCGGCGACATCGTCCCCCAGATGACGAGCAGGTTGTAGCAGTCAGCGATGCCGGAGTACGCAAGGGCGTACTGCGGATCCTTCTGCAACGCCTGTTGAAAGTAGTCGAGGGCTTGTGTGAATCCTTCTTCGGTTCTCTTGTTCCAGAGATAGCGACCTTTCAGGTACAGCTGATACGCGTCCCCATTTGGTGTCTGTCCGGGCTCGATGGGTTCGGCACCGGCGAGGTTGTGGATGCCGAGCTGTTCCGCCACGTCACGCGCAAGCGTCTTGCGCACGGACGCGAGCTCCCGGACGGTAGTCGCATAGTGCGTGGCCCAGAGACGATGGCCATCGCTGGCATCGACGAGCTCCACGCCAAGCGAGAGATCAGTACCGGCCATCGCGATGTTGCCCAGAAGTACCGCGCGCACCTGCAGATCCTTGCCGACCGCCCGCGGATCCTGCGGCTTGCCTTTGAGCGGAAACACCGTACTTCGCGCGGCTACCTTCAGCGCCGGCGAACGAGACAACGTGTCGATGAGTCCTTCGGTCAGTCCGTCGGCGAGATAGTCGAGATCGGCCGTCGTGCCTGGCGTGGAGAAGGGCAGAATCGCCAGCGATTCGACGCGAGCAGCCGGACTGGCGGACTTCGGTGTCCCGGACCACCACGGACGCGTGGCAACGGCGGCGAGCAGCACCAGGAGCGCCGCCTCGAGAAGCCGGCGCCGGTGACGTGTGGCGAACCTGGCGGCCCGGTATCCGAGATCGTCGGCGCGCGCGAGCACGGGACGGCCGTCGAGACATCGCATGATGTCCTCGGCGAGGGCCGATGCGGTGGCATATCGTCGCTCCGGCTCTTTGCGCAGGGCCATCAGCGCGATGGTGTCGAGATCGGCCGACACCATGCGCTGGTGCGTGCTCGGTCGTTCCGGAACCGCGTGGCAGATGATGTCTTCGATCTCGCGCAGCGTGCGACCGTCCAGCTGGTACGGTCTCTGTTCGGTCAGCAGCTCGTACAGCAGGACGCCGAGCGAATAGACGTCGGACGCTGCCGTGATCGTCTCGCCTCGCACCTGTTCCGGGCTTGCATAGAGCGGCGTCATCGCGCGGGACAGGTGCGTCTGCTCGCCGGTCACCGCGGGATCGTCCGGTGTCAGGAGTTTCGAGATCCCGAAGTCGAGCAGCTTGGGCGCGCCATCGGCCGTGACCAGGATGTTGCCCGGTTTGAGATCGCGATGAACGACGCGATGCTCGTGTGCGTGCTGCACGGCGTGGCAGACGAGCACGAACAGCTTCAGGCGCTCCTCGATCGGCAGATCGTGCTGCCGGCAGTAGACGTCGATCGGCTCGCCGTCGACGTACTCCATGACGAAATACGGGAGACCGTCGCCGGTGGTGCCGCCGTCGAGCAGCCGCGCAATGTTGGGATGATCGAGATTGGCGAGAATCTGGCGCTCGTGGCGGAAGCGTCGCAGTACCGCCTCGGTGTCCATCCCGCGTTTGATCAGTTTGATCGCGACCTGTTTCTCGTAGGCGTCGTCGGCACGCTCGGCCAGATAGGCGGTCCCCATCCCGCCGCCGCCGAGCTCTTTGAGCAGCCGGTACGCACCGATACGCTCGCCCACTCTGCCGGTCTCGAACTCGCGCAGCGCCTCGAGTGCGGCGGTGCGGTCGACCAGCAGTGTGGGCCCTTCGAAGAGCTCTGCGGATGCGGCCACCGATCCGAGCAGCGATTCGACTTCCCTGCGCAGAGCGAGATCGGAGCCGCACAATGCGCCGAGCACGGCGCCACGATTCGACCCGGTTTCGCCGAGCACGGCCGCGGCAACGTCCTTGACGCGACGCCATTCCTCGCGTGTCACGTCAGCGTCCCATCGAGGAACTTGATGTCATGTCTGGAGACTCGGCCTGGATGAGGGCCTCATCATCGCATCTATACGCGCCGTTTCGCGACGAATCAGCTCACAGCCTGGCGCTGAGGGGTTTGCTGACCGCGAAGCGTTCTGTCATTCAGTAGGGGCCACCTTCAGGTGGTCCGGAGCGAACAGCGGCCGATCCTGATGTAGACTGCGCCTCCGGCCTCCCCTCCGGATCCGCCGGAGGACCCGATCGATTTCACGACGCTGCGCGCGGAACTGGAGCGAGTCGTTGGCCGGCTGTGTCAGAGCTGGCTCGCCTGGTGACCCGCGATCACCGGCGCGCGTATCGTCTTCCGGATCGCGTGCATTTCGCTCCGCTCGTCCCCGTCTTTACCGGTCTGCTCGCGCGAGGCAGCGGTCTCGAGAGTCCGGCCGCCGTGCGTCTGTACCGGGATGTGTTTTCGACAGCTCTGAACGATCTGCCGCGTCAGATCACGCGGCTGGTCGTGGTTCCCGACGGACCGCTTCAGCACCTGCCGTTCGACGCGTTACGCGCCGAGGAGGGGCGGCCGCCACTGGCCAATCAGTACGATCTCGTGCTCGCGCCCTCGGCGACGCTGTGGCTGAACTGGCGCGCGCACCCGCCCGCACCCTCGAAGCAGCGCGCGCTCGCCCTCGCGGATCCCGAGATCCTCGCCGGCGTGAATCGCAACGCCAGCGATCGCGGAGTGTTTCTGACCGAAACGCTGGCGCTCGGCCGGCTCCCTCATGCGCGCACGGAGAGCCGCAGCATGGCCCGTCGACTGAGTGGCGTCGATCGTCTCGTCGGCGCCGAGCATCCGAGCGCGTCATCAAGACTCGCGACCTTCGCCAATACGACATCGTGCATTTCGCCGCGCACGCGATCGCCGACGAGTCGTTCCCCGAGCGGTCGGCGGTGTTTCTGGCACCAGGCGACGAGAGCGAAGACGGGCTGCTGCAGGCGCGCGAAATCTCCGACCTGAACCTGTCCGATCGCATCGTCGTGCTCTCGGCGTGTCGCACCGCCGCAGGGGCCGACCGCAGTGGGCAAGGCGTCTTGAGTCTCGCGCGCGCGTTCTTCGAAGCCGGCGCGCGCACGGTCATCGGTACGCGCTGGCCGATACGCGACGCCGATGCGGCCTGGCTGTTCGACGTGTTCTACGCGGAGCTGGGACGTGGCGTGTCAGTGACACAGGCGCTGGCGCGCACCAAGAGTCGGGCGATTGCCGCCGGATTGCGCGCCCATTCCTGGGCGAGGCTCGTGCTGCTGGGCGACGGCACCGTTCGACCGTTTTCAAATCACCGCCAGCTTCCGGAGTCGTCGCCGTGGATCGTCATTGCCGCCGGCATGGCGTTGGCGGCCCTGATTGGCGCGCGACGTGCCTGGCACGCGCGACGTGACGTACTCGCCGACGGTGAGTCAATCGGTGGGATTCGCTGAGCGCTCACCGGTGAGCTCGCGATACAGCCAGCCCTTCGCGAGCGTCCATTCCCGTTTCACCGTCGCTGGCGAGATGCCGAGCGCGGCCGCGGTTTCTTCGACCGTCAGGCCACCGAAGAAGCGCATTTCGACGATGCGCGCCTGATCGGGATCGAGCGCTTCGAGCTTGTGCAGCACGCGATCGAGATCGATCGCGTCGATCGCGTCGACGGGAGACGCGGGCGCGGGCATCGCCTCGTCGAGGGTGACAGGCACGCCGCCGCTGCCGCGTTTCAGGCGGCGCTGTCGCCGTGCGTGATCGACGAGGATACGGCGCATCAGCTGTGCGGCGATCGCGAAGAAGTGCCCGCGGTTCTGCCAGTCGATCTCGCGCTGGCCGAACAGCTTCATGTACGCCTCGTTGACGACGACCGTCGTCTGCAGGCGATCGTGTCGCCACTCGCGCGCGAGCTGACGTGAGGCGAGCGTGTGCAGCTCGTCGTAGACGAGCGGCACGAGGAGGTCGAAGGCCTCCTGGTTGCCGTCCTGCCATTGGTGGAGGAGACGGGTGATCTGCGCCGCACCTACTCGGTCGTTCATGTGGTCGAAGGTGGGACGAGTGTACGCAACGGCTTCGTGAGCGGTCAAAGTGCGCTCCTTGGCACGAGTGGGTCGTCCCTGTCGAAGCCCAACGCCGGCGTCGACAAAAACGAACCAGCGAGTCGGTATTCTGTTTGTGCTTGACGAAGGCGATGCGATCCGCGTAGTTGGTCCGTTCGTTAAACAAATGCCGGCACGTTTCAGGCAGGCGCCGAGATTGGTGATGGGCACAACCGCCGTCGCGCAGCCGCGTTCCTCACCCGCGTCGGGATTGATGCGCGTGCCGCCCGTCGGGTTCTTCGGCCCGACTCGCCGGGCCGGCGGCCCTCACTGCGGCCGGAATGATTGGCGCCGGCGCCGTGGCGACCCCTGCTCGCCGGCGCCTGGTTCAGTTTCGATATCCTGTGGGTCGCGCTCTACAGTGATCCCGCTCGTCATCGTCTCGCTCGACTCGGCCGCTCGTGTCGCCATGGCCTCCGGCGGCCGCGGGATGCTCGCGATGGTTCGCGAACATCTGGGCGTGTGGTTTGCCGCGACGATCGGCGCCGTGAGGTTCCTCGCATGACAGGTCCTCGCGATCGAGCGGGGATCGTCGACGCGATCGAGCAATCGGGTGTGATCGCGGTGATCCGCCTGGCCGACGGCACAGAACTTCGTGCGGTCGCCGATGCGCTCCTCGCAGGCGGCGTCCGCGCGCTCGAAGTGACGATGACGGTGCCGAACGCCGTCGCGCGGATCGCGGAGCTGGCCACATCCCTGCCGAGCGAGGCACTCCTCGGCGCAGGCACCGTGCTCCACGTCGACACCGCGCGCGCTGTGATTGCTGCCGGCGCGCGCTTCGTCGTCAGCCCCGTCTTTCGCAGGCCGCTGATCGACGCGTGTCACGACCACGACGTGCCGATGATGCCCGGATGCTTCACGCCGACCGAGATTCTCGAGGCATGGGATGCGGGCGCCGATCTCGTCAAGGTGTTTCCTGCAACCGCGCTTGGCCCGACGTTTTTCAAGGATGTGGGCGGCCCCTTGCCGCAGGTGCGGCTCGTGCCGACCGGTGGTGTGACACGCGAGAACGCGGGCGAGTGGATTCGCGCCGGCGCCATGGCGATCGGCGTAGGCACAGCGCTCGTCGATCGCAAAGCGGTTGCAGAACGGCGCTTCGAAGTGATCACGGCGGCGGCACGGCACTTCGTCGACGCCGTGCGCGAAGCACGTGGCCACTCGGATGCGGCGCGGAATCCAGGGCCACCCAAGGTGGCCCCCACGACCAATCAGATAGAGCGCCGGAATTCCATTTCGTAGGGTCCGCCTTTAGGCGGACCGAGAGATCTTGAATGGTGAAAACCGTCTGTTTCGGCGAGATCATGCTGCGGCTGAGCCCACCCGGCTTCGAGCGGCTGTTTCAATCGCCGGTGCTCAACGCCACGTTCGGCGGCGGCGAAGCAAACGTGGCGGTCAGCCTCGCGCAGTTCGGATTCGACAGCGCGTATGTCACGTGTGTGCCCGCCAATCCGATCGGCGACGCGGCGTTGCGCACCTTGCGCGCCGAGGGCGTCAATGTCGAGCACATCATCCGCGGCGGCTCGCGTCTCGGAATCTACTTCGCGGAGACAGGCGCGAGCCAGCGTCCGTCCACGGTGATCTACGACCGCGCACACGCGGCCATCAGCGAGCTGCAACCCGGACGCGTTCCGTGGCACGACGTGTTCGACGGGGCACAGTGGTTTCACTGGACCGGCATCACGCCTGCGCTCAGCAAGTCAGCGCCGGAGTGCACGCGTGAAGCGGTTGACGCGGCTCGACGTGCAGGCGCTCGTGTCAGCGTCGACTTGAACTTTCGCAGCAAGCTCTGGTCGTCCCGAGACGCGCGGTCGACGATGCGTCCGCTCGTCGGCGACGCCGATCTCCTCATCGCGAACGAAGAAGATCTGCAGGCGGTGCTCGGCATCGAGGTTACCGGCACCGACGTCACCACCGGATCGCTCGCGATCGATGCGTATCGAGAGGCCGCGGAGCGGGTCGCCAGCCAGTGCGGCATCGCGCGCATCGCCGTGACGCTGCGCGAGAGCCTGTCCGCGAGCGACAACGCCTGGAGCGCGGTGCTGTTCACCGCCGCCACGGGCGCGTTTCATCACAGTCAACGCTACGTCGTCCGGCTGGTCGACCGCATCGGTGGCGGCGACAGCTTCGCGGCGGGGCTGATCTTCGCGCTCCTGAGCGGGCGCGACGACGAGACGTCGCTTCGGTTCGCCGTCGCGGCCAGCGCGCTGAAGCAGACCATTCCCGGTGATTTCAATCACGTGTCGGTCGCTGAAGTCGACCGCCTCGTTGCCGGCGACGCGAGCGGGCGAGTGCAACGGTAAAGAGCCGTCAACTCCCAACTTCCAACCCGCTGACGCTGGCGTCAACTCCCAACGCGGCAGCGGACCAACGTCGGTTTTGGGAGTTGGGTCGGAAATCGAGTTGGGAGTTGACAAGAGGAGCAGGCCATGATGAAGGCGGCATGGATCGTCGCGGTTGTCTGGTCCCTGGCGCTGGTCAAAACCCAAATCCCAAGGACCAAATCCCGAATCCCAACAATGCCTCTCCACAAATGTTGCGGTTTGGGGTTTGGGTGTTGGGGTTTGGGATTTGCGTTGGCGGTCATGGCGTTGATGACGTCGCCGGCAGCCGCTGCTGAAACGATCACCTGGCGGGTCGACAACCTCGGACAGATCGGCGGTCACGCGGTCACCGTCGCCGGATCGCCACGCGTGGTGCAGACCGACATCGGGCCGGCCGTCGAGTTCAACGGCGTGACGGATGGTCTCTTCATCGACGCGAATCCGCTGGCCGGCCTCAGGCGCTTCACGGTTGATCGCGTGTTTCAGGCTGACGCCGATGGTCCTGAAGAGCAGCGCGTCCTGCACATGGAAGAAGCGGGGGCCGAGAACCGCGCGCTGATTGAGATTCGCAGCGCACGCGATCGCTGGGCGCTCGACACCTACCTGAGATCGGGTGACGCCCGGCTGACACTTCTCGATCGCGCCGTGACGCATTCCGCCGGAAGCTGGCATGTGGCGACGCTGACCTATGACGGAACGCTGATGACGCATTACGTCGACGGCATCCAGGACGGCGGTGGTCCCGTCGCGTTCGCGTCGCTCACGGGCGGCCGGACATCGATAGGCGTCAGGCTGAATCGCGTCTCGTGGTTCAAGGGACGCGTGTATTCGATACGGATCACGCCCGAGCCGCGGCAGACGACCATCCCGCTCTGGCCCGAAGGCGTCCCCGGTGCGAAACCGAACGGCGGCGAAGAGCGCATTGAGGACGGCTTCGTGTCGAACGTGCATGTGCCGACGTTGACCCATGTCCCACCGACCGCCACGCCGAATGGCACCGCAATCATCATCTGCCCAGGCGGCGGCTACGGGCGCCTGGCGATGTCGGCGGAGCCCGCAGGCATTGCTCCGCTGCTCCAGTCGACCGGCACCGCAACCTTCATCCTGAAATACCGCCTCGGCGAGTACGGGTTCCCGGCGCCGCTGCAGGACGTCGTGCGAGCGGTGCGACTGCTGCGATCGCGCGCTCGCGAATTCGGGCTGCGTGCCGACCGCATCGGTCTGATCGGAGCGTCCGCGGGTGGCCACGTTGCGGCGATGGCCGCAACGATGTGGGATGCGCCGGAGGCACGCACGGGAGCGGCGCTCGATTCAGTCAGCGGCCGGCCCGATTTCGTCGCGCTGCTGTATCCGGTGATCACGATGCGGCCGCCATACGTCCACGCCGGTTCGCGAACGAATCTGCTCGGCGCGAATCCGTCGGCGGCGTCCGTCGATCGGCTCTCGCTGGAAACGCAGGTGCGCACGGACATGCCGCCGGTCTTTGTCGTGCACACGACGGAAGACAAGACGGTTCCCGTGGACAACAGTCTGCAGCTCTATGCAGCGATGCGGAAGATCGGTGCATCCGTCGAGATGCACATCTACGAGCGCGGTGCCCACGGTTTTGGTACACAAGCCGATCTCGGCACAACGTCCGAATGGCCCGACCGCTGGATCGCGTGGATGCGCACGCGTGGATGGATGTGAGCAGTCGTGGTGGTTCGCCGTCTTACCAGAATCGACGGATGCCTAATGATCGAAGACTGTCTCGTTGCTGACGAGCACGCCGGCACCATGACGAGCCGCCAATGGTGCTCGACGCCGCTGGCTCGGTGAAGTGAGATTCCGCCATTTTCAAGTACCATGCGCTGCCGTGACTGGCGTACTGTCGCTCGTCAACTCCCAACACACTGACGCAGGCGCCAATTCCCAACTCCCAAGCTCTGGGAGTAAGCGGAGCAGGTAGAAATGCCAACCCGTAGAGAATTCCTCGATGTCGCCGGCAGCGCCGGTATTGTCTTTCTTGGATGTGGTCTTGCCGAAGCTGCGCTGAACGCGGCGGGGCAGGCGCCATCGGGCCGCGGCGCCGCGGCCGCGAAGCATGCGCCCGTGATGATTCGCGGTCGTCGGATCCGCACCGTCGATATCCACGCGCACTGCGCGTTTCCGGAGTCGGTGAAGCTGCTCGGTCGCGAGGCGATTCGTCAGGACACGCTCGGTCTGGAAGGGCAGCTGCTCGCCGACCGGATCGCGACGATGGACCGGCAGGGAATCGACATCTCCGTGCTGAGCATCAACGCGATTTGGTACGACGCCGAGCGCGATCTCGTGACGAAGCTGATCGCGATGCAGAACGAGAAGCTCGCCGACTTCTGCAGCACGCACTCGGATCGATTCACCGCCTTCGCCTCGGTCGCGCTGCAGTTCCCCGACCTCGCCGCACAGCAGCTCGAGGTGGCGATGAAAAAGCTCGGGCTGCGTGGCGCGGCGATCGGTGGAAGCGTGGCGGGTCTGGAGCTGTCGAACGAGAAGTTTCACCCGTTCTGGGCGAAGGCCGAAGAGCTCGGCGCGGCGATCTTCATTCACCCGCAGCCGACCGACGATCTGTCGAAGCGATTGCAGGGCAACGGGCTGCTCACGAACGTGATCTGGAATCCGCTCGAGACGACGATCGCGCTCTCCCATCTGATCTTCGAGGGCACGCTCGACAGGTTCCCGGGCTTGAAGATCATCGGCGCGCACGGCGGCGGCTTCCTCGGTTCGTACATGAACCGGTCCGATCACGGATGCGTCGTGTTCCCCGAGCAATGCAAGCCAGGACTTCCGAAGAAGACGCCAACCGAGTACATCAAAAAGCTGTACTTCGATTCGCTCGTGTTCACACCTGAAGCGCTCCGTCACCTCGCGGCTGAAGTCGGACCCGGACAGATCATGGTCGGGACGGACTTTCCGTACCCGTGGGTGAGCGAGCCGATCGATCACGTGCTGAAGACGCCGGGACTCACCGACGCCGATCGCGAAGCTATTCTGGGTGGGACGGCAGCGAAGCTCCTCGGTCTGCGCGCCACGTCCTGACGCGCGCTTTTTGGGAGTTGGGAGTTGGCTCCAGCGAAGAGGATTGGGAGTTGACGCGCGTCAGTGCACCAGCTGCCGCTCGCTCGGTGAGCAGCGGAGCAACGCGTCGCGCAGCGTCCCGATGTTCAGCGGCTTCGCCAGGAAGTCGTCCATCCCGGCGGTGCGGCACGCTTCCTGATCGCTCTTGAAGACGTTTGCGGTGAGCGCGATCAGGCGCGGACGCTTCGTGGGCTCCCACTGCTCGGTGATCAGTCGCGCCGCTTCGAGCCCGTCCATCTCCGGCATCTGCACGTCCATCAGGATCACGTCGTACGGCTGCCGACCGACGGCGGCAAGCGCCTCCAGTCCGTTGGCCACCACGTCCGGCGCATAACCCATGCGCTTCAGGATCGCGACGCCGACCTTCTGATTCACCACGTTGTCTTCCGCGAGCAGAATCCGCAGCGGATGTTCCCTCGCAAACGACGTATCGATGTCGCTCGCCGATCTCTTCGATGACGACACGAGGTCGTCGGGAACGGCGGCGGCGCGTAGCGGCAGAACGAACTGGAAGACGGAGCCACAGCCCTGCGTGCTCTCGACCCAGATCCGACCGCCCATGATCTCCGTCAGCTTCTTGCTGATCGCCAGACCGAGCCCCGTCCCGCCGTACTTCCGCGTCGTGGAGGCGTCGACCTGGCTGAAGGCCTGGAACAGGCGATCCATGCGATCGAAGGGGATGCCGCAGCCGGTGTCGCGCACGGCGATGTGAAGCAATGGCGCGTTGCTTTCGTCGGTCGCTGGTTCCGCCGTGACCGCCACCTCGCCCGCCTGCGTGAACTTCACCGCGTTGCCGAGCAGATTGACCAGGATCTGCCGCAGGCGTGTCACGTCACCGTGAATCCACCGCGGGACCGACGGATCGATGGTCGCCGACAGACGCAGTCGTTTCTCGCGCGCGCGCACGCTCAGCAGATCGATCGATTCCTCGACGCACCTGGCGAGATCGAACGGCTGGTCCTCGATCTCGAATTTGCCCGATTCGATCTTGGAGAAGTCGAGAATGTCGTTGATGAGTGTGAGCAGCGCGTCCGACGAGCTGCGGATCGTCTCCACCATGTCCGCGCTGTCGGCGTCCAGCTCCCTCTGCAGGAGCAGACTCGTCATGCCGGTGATGGCGTTCATCGGCGTGCGGATCTCGTGACTCATGCTGGCGAGGAATTCGTTCTTCGCCCGATTGGCCGCCTCGGCGGCCACCACCATTTGTTTCTCCCGCGTGACATCGAGCGAGGCGCCGATGAGGCGCTTCGGCTTGCCGTCGACGAATTGCACGCGCGCGGTGCTGCGGCGCCACTCAATCACACCGGGCTCGGGGACGATGCGGAATTCGACCGAGTACGGCTCGCCGGTGGCGAACGCGCGATCGGCTCCCTCGGCGAGGACCCATCGATCGTCGGGGTGGACGATCTCGCGGACGTCGTCGACGTGGCGTCCGATGCTGGCATCGGCCACGCGCTCGAGCTCCGCCCATGCCCGCGATCCCTTGACGTAGCCGGTCTCGAGGTCCATCTCCCAGATGCCGAAGGATGCGGCACTCTCGGCGAGATGCATCCGCTCCGCGGTCTGATTGGCCCGCTCGATGACTTCCTTTTCGTCGGTGATGTCCATGACGGCGCCGACGAGTTGGAGCGACGTGTCTCCGCTTCTCTCGACGTGCGCGTGATTACGGTACCAGCGTACCGATCCGTCGGGAAAGATGCGGCGGAATTCGAAGCTGTAGTCGGCTCCGTCCGCCAGCGCCCGTTTACGTCGTTCGGGGCTCGCTTGAGCGTCGTCGGGATGGACGGTCGCGAACACGTCCGCTTCGGTCAGCACCGCCGCTTCGTCACCAAGGCCCTGGATGCGTGCGGCGCCCGCCGACAGCGTGATCCGGTCCGCGGTTGCATCCCACGACCACGTGCCAAAGCGAGCAACCCGCTCGGCCAGGCGGATCCGGTTTTCGATGGCGCGCGCCGCCTCGTCACGGGCCGCCTCACGGCGGTTTGCGGCCGAAAGACGCCGCTGCGCACGGGCCCATCCCAGACCACTCAGTACCGCCGCGCTTACGAACAGTCCGTCGTAGAGGAGACCCGTCACGATCGGACCATCGGCACGGCGGTGTGGAGCTTGAGAGGTAGCTGGGTCGTTGGGTCGCTTCGCTTCTGGGTAGCTGGGTAGCGCGGCAACCCAGCAACCCAGCTACCTAGCTACCTAACCGCAGCCCCTGCGGCAATGCTTCGCCGAATGCTCGTGAACCGAGCAACGGGTCCACCGGCACGACCTCGTTTACCGCTCTGATCGTTTCGTCACTTGCTCCGGCGGCCTCGAGCCACGCGACGGTCGCGCGGCGTTTTTCCTCGTTGATATCGCGCGCCACGTCGTCTGTCCTGGCCGCGATCTGGGCCATGGCCGCGAGTGCGTCGGTCGTCGGTGTTTTGATCGTGCAGAGCACGTCGAGCCATCGCTCGGCGTCGGCGGGAGGAATGACGGAGTTCAACGGCCCATACACGGGGACACGAGCGCCGAAGCGCCCGATCGCCCACATCAGGGCGGCGTTCTGCGGCTCTCGTCGGACCTTCGCGATCAACTCGTCGCCGAGGCGGACGCGTTGCGCGCGATCGAGCCGCTCGAGGCCCGCAAGCAGCCGCCATGCGTCGCGCAGCATCTGCGGATTCAGCCTCGGCGCTTTGCGCGTGCCCAGACCGAGCAGGCCGGTCATGCGGCCGGCGAGCTCCTGCTGCTGGCTGGTCGTGAATCCTGCGGAAACACGCTGCCACAGGATCAACCACTCGACTTGACATTGAATGTCCTGCGGATAGGCAAGACCCGCAGCGTAGACCTTCCTCAGTTCCGTGATGCGAAAGGGGTCCACGGGCGTGCCGAATCCAGGGCGCATGCAGAGGCCAGTCAGATTGAGCCAGCGCGCTTCATGACGCGGGCTGATCCGCCGGCCATCGACCAGCGGCAGCAGCGCGTCGGCAAGGCGGCGAATGACCGCAAGCGGCCACGCGTGCTTGCCGTGCCCGATGACCTGCTCGAGCTCACCGACCAGCGTGTCAATCCCGCGAGAATCGGTGTCGGCTCCAGCCGGACCTGCCCGCCCGAACGCGCGCCGGATCATTTCCTCCGCGGCCGCAACGGCTTCGTCGCCGACAACCACTTGATCGGCCGTGGTGTCGGTGTCCGCGTCCTCGTCGAGTTCGTGCGTCGCACGCAGATTGAACTGCAGCCGCCAGCGATGATCCGTCTCCAACGACTCGCACCACAGCTCGAGCGTCCCCACCTCGGTGAAGACCACCGTGAGACGAACCTTCAGCGGCACGCGCCGCGAGCGCTGCCCGTAGCGTAATGCCGTTACGAGCGGTGCATGAACGTGCACCTCGTCGCCTGAGAGCGTCACGACATCGTTGACCGCCTCGCTTCGATCCGTGGCGCTGGCCAGCGTAAAGGCCGCAGGCTGGTTCGCGATCACGGTGAACGATCGATCGAGCGCGAAGCGCGAGCCTTCCTGTATGCCACGCGGCAGGACGCACACGGCGGTCATTCGTGACGCCGAAGCGTTGGCGTCCGCGGCCGCAACCGGCTCGCCTTCGTGAACGGCGATGTAGTACGAGCGCGCGCTGCCGGCCTGGATCAGCAATCGCTGTGCGCCGTCTGCTGCGTGACGCAGTCCGCCGTAGAAGGCCGCGCCGATTGCGACCGCGGCTTCGGGCGCATCGTTGACCAGGACCGCCGGTCGATGGCCGAACCAGCTCGCCAGCGCGTCCAGGATGCGTTCGCGCGCGATCGCAGGCGTGAAGAAGCCCCCGTTGAACAGCACTGCGTGCGGCCGCGAGAGGCCAGAGGGAGTCTCCGATCCGTCGCTTGCAACCGCGGTGGCCCGGGCGAGAAAGCCGGCCAGATGCCTCGTGACCGCCGGATCGGTTTCGTACGGTAGCCCGAGCTCCCGGAGCCCATGACGAACGTGGCGCTGCGGACGCTCGTCGGCCTTGACCATCGGCAGGAAGTCGTCGAGTGTCGCGATCGCTTCGTCGCGCGTGAGCTCGGTGGTCATCGCGCCGCCAACGACGCCACGCCCCGCTCCGAGCACGGTGATCGTGACGCGTTCGGGTCCATTCTCCTCGAGCAGCTGCTCCTTCGCGGCGCCGCACAATCGTCGGAGCGACTGTCGCTGCACGAGACCGAGGCGAGCGCCTGCACTACTCTCGGCCAGCTTCCGTTCGGCGATGGCCGCCAGAGCGAGATCGACGTTGTCACCACCGAGCAGGAGGTGCTCGCCGATCGCGATGCGCTCGAAGGCAATGTCCTTGTCGGTCGCGGTCGCCCGCAGCAGGCTGAAGTCGGTCGTGCCCCCGCCGACGTCGCAGACCAGCAGCAATCGCTCTGGATGCTGTTCATTGGCAGTGCGCGACCGCTCCACCATGCGGCGCGGACCTTTAGGGTCCGCGAGCCTCGTTGATGCGAATAGCTGGTTCAGATGTCGCGAATGCGCCGCGATCCACGCGTAGACGGCCGCGAGCGGCTCTTCGAGCAGCGTCAGCCTCTCGAATCCAACTTCGCGTGCCGCTTCAACGGTCAGTTCACGCGCTTCCTCGTCGAACGATGCGGGAACCGTGAGAACGATCTCCTGCCGTTCCAGTCGCTTCGTCTCATCGTCGCGGGCGTGGACGTGATTCCAGCTGTCTCGGAGATGCGCGAGCAGGCGAGCGGAGGCATCGACCGGTGAGATCTTCGTCGTGCCTTCCGCGGCCCACGGGAGCAGTGCGGCGCGGCGATCGACCGATGCGTTGGCGAGCCATGATTTTGCGGAAGAGACCAGGCGCGTCGGCACCAGCGCACCGTGATCGCGCGCGAAGATCCCGGCGACCGCGTCGGGATGCCGGTTCCACGGGAGCGTGATTGTGCCCGTCGCACGCTCGTCAGAGGACGGGAAGTAGATGAAGGACGGCAGCACACTCGCCGTTCCAATCTCGCCGCTCGCGGTCAGCTGAGGGATGTGGAAGAGCTGTGGTCCGCCTTCGCGCCTTCGGCGCGTCGGCGAGCCTGACGTGAGGTCGATCCACGCGACGGCCGAATTCGTCGTGCCGAGGTCGATTCCTACGTGCATGGGATGCGGCGCGGACCTTTATGGTCCGCGAAATCAGGCCTCACGCTCCCGGATGTTCAGCTCCAGCTTCCAGCGATGGCTTCCATCGCGCGTCACACACCACAGCTCCAGCGTCCCCACTTCGGTCACATGGCTCTCGAACGTGACGGGGACGACGGCGTCCTCCTGGCCATCGAGGCGCAGCGTGACTTCGAGCGGACCCAGTTCTTCGAGCTCGTCACTCCAGTCGTCGATCAGGGCGCCGGGTGGATCGGCCTTGCGGATCGTGGAGCTGAGGAAGCGGAACTCGGCCGGCTCGCCGACGATCAATCCGAACTCGCGCGCCTCGAGCGTCGCGGATGTGCCCTCCTCCATGCCGAACGGAACGACGCACAGCGCCTTCAGCGGAGCAGGGATGCCGGGAACCGCGGGCATCGCGCTCTCGATCCCGACGTAGTAGCTGCGTGAGGCGCCGCTGCGAATGCGGATGCCGCGTCCGCGTCTTGCCATCCCGTAATACGCCGCACCCCTTGCGACCGCGTGATCGAGGTCGTTGCCGTCGAGGACGTTGACGGCATCGAATCCGTCCTGCCCGAGCCACGTGTTGAGCACTGAAACGATTCGATCGCGCAGTGCCGCAGCCTTCATCACTCCGCCATTGAAGAGGACGTGCGTCGGGCAGGTGAGGCCGCTCGGCCCGCGTCGCACCGTCGCCGTACTCACGGTGGTTGACGCCTGGCGTGTCAGAAAGCGCGCGAGATGTCGCGTGACTCCAGGGTCGGCGGCATAGGGAAGTCCGAGCTCCTGAAGGCCGACGCGCCGCTGTCGCGCCGGCATCTCGTGGCTGCGCACGGCCGGGAAGAATCCCTCGAGCAGCACGCGGTTCACATCGTCGATCGACAGCGGGGTGGTGACGGTCCCGCCGATCAGACGCGATCCTTTCCCGAGCAGCGTCACCGGGTGTTCGCGTCTCTTGGGGTCAGTGAATAGCGCTTCTTTGGCCAGCCGGCACTGATGCCACAGCGCGTGCAGCTGCCACGTGTCGAGGCGCTGGCCGCCCTCTTCGAGCCGCTGCTGCAGGAGTCGCGCGAGCGCGAGATCCATGTTGTCGCCGCCGAGCAGGATGTGATCGCCCACGGCCACGCGTTCGAGGACGAGATCTCCCTCGCGCTCGGATACCGCGATCAGCGAGAAGTCCGTGGTGCCGCCGCCGACGTCGCACACCAGGATCAGATCGCCGACGCGAATGCGGCGTCGCCACGTGTCGCCCTGCGCGTCGAGCCAGGCGTAGAGCGCCGCTTGCGGCTCCTCGAGCAGCGTCACATGTGCCAACCCGGCGATCTGCGCCGCGCGCAGCGTCAGCTCGCGCGCCTCTTCGTCGAACGACGCGGGCACCGTCAGCAGCACCTCCTGTTGCGCCAGCGGGGCATCGGCTACCGACGCGTCGAACGCCGCGGCCAGGTGGCGGAGATAGGCTGCCGACGCGTCAACTGGCGAGATGTGCGGTACCTCTGTCGGAGCGCCCCACGGAAGAATCGGCGCCGTTCGTTGTGCGCCCGCGAACGACAGCCACGACTTCGCCGATGCGACCAGTCGCACCGGGTTTTCCGCGCCACGGTTGCGGGCGAGCTCACCGATGATCTGTGTCGGTTGTGGATCCCACGGTAGCGTGGTGCTGCCAGTAGGAAAGTCCAGCTCGCCGGGAAGGTAGAGGAACGACGGGAGCAGGGAGCGTTCCGCTACTTCACCCGGGTTGACGACCTGCGCGATGTTCCGGACCTCGATGCGAGCGGCCTCGTCGACGAGTGATGCGTCGAGGGACGCCAGCGCACAGTTCGTGGTACCGAGATCGATGCCGACCACATAGCGGTCTGGCGTTGAGAGTTTTCGCGATTTAGCCAACTTCGATTTCCGCAGGAGCGATGACGGACGGAGCGGTCGACGGTAATGTGGGTAACTCGGTGCGATTCAGCATCCAGCCGCGGTGGCGGACCACACCGGAAAAGGGCGGTTGTCCGGCGACGTTACCGAGTACTTTCACGCGCGCCGCGTTGGTTCCAGCCTCAATCGTGATGCGCGCGCCTTCGTCGCTGCCGAGCACCGGTTCCAGGGTGAGATAGCGCGCCAGCGCATCGCGACAGCCCGCGTGGACGTTCCGCACGGCCGCGCCGATCTGCGCGTCGGAATAGGGAGCGATGTCTTCCATCAGGAAGTCGATCAGCCGTCCGTCGCGCTGCAGAACCGCGAGCATCTGTGCCGCGGTCGGTTCCGCTTTGACCACGTCGACTTTCGCCGACGCCGGCACGGTCGCCGGCGCTGCGACGGATTCCCGAGGTGTCGCACCACCGAGCGTGATCGCGACGTCATCGGGGATGCGGCCGTGAAAGAGCACCGCGAAAAAGGTCTTGAAGGCAAACGTCAGCCGTGTAAAGAAAGGAGGCATGGGCTCAAACCCACGATTGTACTAATATGAGTGGCCCACGCGAGGAGCGCGCATGAGAAAGACATTTCTGCTGTCACTGGTGCTGGCCATCTCGAGCGCGGCGGTCGGGGCTGCCGGAGGAGCTGTGACGTCCTTCTACGAGATCAAAACCAAATCGCTCGACGGCAAGCCGGCGGATCTCGGCACGTATCGCGGCACGGTCAGCCTGGTGGTGAACGTCGCCAGCTATTGCGGCTACACACCGCAGTACGCCGGGCTCGAAAAGCTGCAGCGTGAGATGAAGGGCAAGGGCTTCAACGTGCTCGGCTTCCCGAGCAACGATTTCGGAGAGCAGGAGCCCGGCAGCGCCGAGGAGATCGCGACCTTCTGCAAGCGCACGTACGACGTGACGTTTCCGATGTTCGAGAAGGTCGTGACGAAGGGACAGGCGCAGTCGCCCGTGTATGCGTTCCTCGGCCAGTCGGGTCACCTGCCGGCGTGGAACTTCGCGAAGTACGTGATCGACAAGCAGGGGAAGGTCGTCGCGTTCTTCCCGAGCGACGTCACGCCGGAGGATCCGAAGCTGCGCGCCGCGATCACGAGGGCGATCGCGGCGCCGTAGCCGTAGCGTCAGGAGCTGTCTGGCTACTGACGATGCGGCGCGGACCTTTATGGTCCGCGATCATCTCAGTGTGAAGCGGACTACGATTGTGGTGAATACCGCCTTCGGCACACCATTGAGCAGTGCGGGTTGGAATTTCCACTGGCGAACCGCATCCAATGCGGCTTGATCGAGCTGTGGGATCGACTGAATCACGCGCGAGCGAGTGATCTTTCCGTCTTCATCGATGAGGACCTCGATGACGACCTCGCCCTGAATCTTCGCTGCCATCGCTTCCGGTGGATAGACGGCTCGCACATCCTTGATCTTTCGCGGCATCACTGTGTCGCTCACCCGAAGTGCGCCAGCGGCCCAGTCCGGCGGCGGAGGCGGCGGTGGTGGCGGAGGAGGCGGAGGAGCAGCGGCGTCGTTCGAGCCCGGACCACCGACGACACCCGTTGCCGCGTCGCGTTGCCCCGGGGGAGGTGGCGGCGGAGGCGGCGGTGGCGCACCATACCCAACCAGAGCCGTCTCTGCGCCCGGCTGGAATCGCATCGTCACATCGAACGAGAGCGGGGCGCGCGCCGGCGGCTCGTACTGCCACTGCCGAACAGCGTCCACGGCGGCTCTCGCCATCGCATCGCTGGGATCGCCTGGAACAGTACTGACGGCGATGCGCCTGCCATCACGACGCTCCTGCGACGACATCTGTGACGTGCGTGCTTCCGCCACGTGCCCCGACGCATCGAGGGTGAGCCTGACCGTTACCGTTCCAGAGACTCCAGTGAGGCTATCCGGATACTTCGGCGTCGCGCCCGAGAGGCGTCGAGGAACCGGGTTCTCGGGCGTCACCGCCTTCGCCTGTCGCTCGAGCGCGCCGATCTCGCTTGCCTGCTGCAGCGGGAAGGCGCGAACGGTATACCAGCCGGTGGCGAGGAGCACCGCCGCCATCACGGCGCACGACACGAAGAGACGTTTGCGGGACATCACATCCTCCTTCGAAATGAGCACGATGCGACGGAACAACGTTCGACGACGAGCGAAGGCCGCGGCGCGGGCAGGCGGCATCCGATCGGCGAACGCGAGGAGCGCTTCCATGTAGGCGCGCCGACTGCCGGTGGCTCGAACCACCAGCGCGTCGACGACCTCCTCGCGCGTTGTCTGCACGCGCGAGACGAGCCACCAGATCGCCGGATGAAACCACAGCACGGCGCGGATGATCTCTTCGCCGAGTACCCAGGCCCAGTCGCGACGCCTGACGTGAAGCAGTTCGTGAGTCAGCACGGCCTGTCGCACGTCGGCGTGCTGATCGGCCACCTGTTCCGGCAGCAGCACGACCGGACGCCGGATGCCGAAGGTGACCGGCTGACCGATGTCGGGGACGTAGCGGATCTCGGCGCCGGTGGCGATCACAGCGCTCGCTGCCACGTCCTGATCGGAGAGGACTGCGACGTTTCCCGCATGGTGCAGGCGTCGAAGCTTCAACAGACCGACGGCGATCCACACGAGTCGAAGCATGACGCCGAGCACCAGCAGCGGAACGACGAACGTGTTCCACTCGATGCGTGATCCCGGCGTCAGCGCCGCGGCGGTTGAAGCGATGCTCAGGAAACTCGCGGTCGCGCTCGCCGTGTCGGCCGCCGTCGTGTTCGACGGCCACATCGGTATCCATGCCAGGAGCAGGCACAGCGCCAGCACCGCGCGCCAGTACGCGTAGCGAACGGTGGCGACGTGGACCCGCACGGCGGCGAAGACGACTGCGGCAATCGCCGTGACGAGAGCGACGCGGGTGCTGTAGAGGAGAACGTTGGTCGGGTCGATCATTCCTCGACCTCCTCGATCAGTTGTTTGATCAGACGCCGTTGTTTGTCGGTGAGCGCCTCGTCCTTGGCCAGGTGCAGCAGCAGCCGATCGGGCGCGCCGTCGAAGACGCGCTCGATGAACTCGCGGAGCAGTGCGCCGACGACCTGCTGGCGCGGCTTCGTCGGGCGATAGACGTGCGCGCGCTCAACGAGCGTCTTCTTGAGATATCCCTTCTCCTCGAGAATCCGCATCATTGTCATCACCGTCGTGTAGGCCACGGCGCGCTTCTCGCGCAGCGCTTCGTAGACGTCGCGCACCGTTGCCCGATCCGCCTTCCACACGATCTTCATGATGGCGAGCTCCTGCGGCGTGAGCATCGAGCGCGGTCGCATGGCTGTGAATACTAAATAATTAGTACTAGTAAGTCAATAGGCAGGCGCCGGAGATCGGAGGGCCGCCTAAAGGCGGCCCCTACGTCTCATTTTGGGGGTGTGGCGGCCGCCTTGACGGCCCCCGTTGCGATGGAGTCCGCGCCGCAGTCGTGGGTGCTGCCGTCATCCGGTCTGGTCGCGATGGAAACTGCGCCGCAGTCGTGGAAGCCACCTTCAGCCGGTCTGGATGGCGATGGAGACTGCGCCGCCGTCGTGGGGGCCGCCTTCAGGCGGCCCTGTTGCGATGGAGCCCGCCCATCAAACGGCACCACGTCCGGAACGCCTGCCGGACGACGCGGCCGTTGAGCGAGCTGTTGGAGAACGTGTAGGTGATCGGGACTTCGTCGATCGAGAGGCCCGCATACGCCACGACGGAGAGCGCCTCGAAGTGGAAGTCGAACGAGCGGCACGCCATTCGTGCGGCGAGCACGGTTTCCATCGCCCGTCGTGAATACCGTCGATACCCGGAGGTCACATCGCGATAGCCGCGCTGCCACACCTTCCATCGTTGACGGCGGATGGCGGTGTTCACGAGTTGGGCGGCAGTTCTGGAGAGCAGCCGCCGATACCACGGCGTGTTCGTGCTCGTTTCGCGATAGGTGATCACGAGATCGCACGCCGGCGCCCCGAGCAGCGAGCCGAGCAGTGCCGGATCGTGGCTCAGCCCCGCGTCCATCGTCACGACATAGTCGTACCCGTTGGCGAGTGCGTGGCGAAAGCCGTCTAGCAGTGCGCCCGGGATGTGCGTGTTGACCGGATGGTTGATGACCGAGCAACCGGCGATCGCGGCCGCGAGCTCGCCCGTGCGATCGCGCGACCCGTCGTTGACGACGAGAACCGGAGCGAAGGGCAGCGAGCGGCGGACGACCTCCTGGATCGTGTCTGCCTCGTTGTAGGCCGGAATGACGACGAGCGCTCGTCCCTCGGACTTGACACGGTCGGCGCCACCGCCAGGCGGGTTATAACCGGGTTGCGTAGCTGGCAAGCAGATCGTAGGCCTCTCGAAAATCCTCTGACGCGTTGACGTTGATATAGCGAGACCCGACGCGATGCGTTTTCACCGGGTGGCCGTCATCGATCGCGCATTGAATGAGGTCCGGCAGTTCCTTCTCGCCACGCTGCTGATTGATCGGACAGACGTCGATGTAGCCGAGAATCGCGCTCCTGAAGATGCAGTGTCCAGTGCCCATCACGTCGTTGTGAGGCCGGCGCGGCTTCTCGATCAGCCGATGGATCTGCCCGGTGACGCTGTCCTCGAGAATCGAGTAGGTCTTGCTGATCTGCGCGGGATCCTGAACGGTGACGACGCCCAGGATTGCGAACAGCGTCTCGCGCCTGAAGCGATCCATCATCGCCTCGAGGTTCGCGTCGATCACGATCTCGTCGGCGAGCATCAGCACGAAGTCCGAATCCCCCAACGCCCCGGCGGCACACTCGATCGCATGGACGACACCTTTCGGCTCGTTCTGGATCTTGTAGGTGATCGGCACGCCACGGTAGGAGGAGCCGTAGTGGTTGATCACGCCTTCGGTGAACGCGCTGACGACGATGACGATTTCGTCGACGCTCGCCGCGACCGCGTTCTGCAGGCTGAAGTCCATCAGACGCTTGTCGCCGACCTGCATCAGCGGTTTGGGCGGACTCGTGGCGTGATCGCGAAGACGGCTGCCTTTCCCTCCGGCCAGGACCAGCGCTTTCATACGGTCGACGCGAACATCTCCAGGTTCGCGCGCACCCACTCGGCGAGGCGCGTGATGCCCTCACGCGGCCGGACACTGGCGTCGAAGCCGAACGTCTCGCGTGCTGCCGCGGTGTCCGATACGAAGTAGCGCAGGTCGCCGGGACGATCCGCCTCGAAGACGATTTCCGACCGCTGTCCGGTGACAGACTCGATGAGTGTGACTGATTCCAGCAGCGATATCGTATTCGCTGTGCCGCCGCCGATGTTGTAGACGCCGGCGACCGGACGCTGCGCGTAATCCCAGAACGCTCGCGCGGCGTCGCTCGCAAAGAGGATGTCGCGAGTCTGCAGCCCGTTTCCGAAGATGCGAATCGGTCGGCCGGTGAGATTGCGGATCGTGAAGTTCGCCACCCAGCCGTGATCCTCGGCGCCGAACTGGCGAGGACCATAAATGCCCGTGTAGCGGAAGGTCGCGGCCTTCACGCCGAAGGTATCGGCGTACGTGCGCACATACACTTCGCCCGTGTATTTCGAGGCGTGCAACGGTGTCAGGCGACCGGTCAGCACCGCGTGCGACTCGGGGATCGCCGACGGCTGACGGACGTAGTGCGTCCCCTCTTCCGCGATCTCGTCGTTGATGCCGGTGCCGTAGGTATGGATCGACGAGCACGACGCGACTGGAATGCCTCGCTGGCGCGCCACCTCGAGAACGTTGAACGTGCCGAGCGCGTTGCTCTCGAAATCGAGCCGCGGGTTCTCCCAGGAGATCGTCATCGCCGGCTGCGCGGCGGTATGCGCGATGAAATCGACGTCCGCGCACTGACGCTGGAGGGCGTCGCCGTCGCAAATGTCGTGAACGGCCACGGCGACGCCGATCGACTCGAGAAAGTTCACGTTGTACTGGCGCGATTGTTCGACGTCGTAGCCAGTGCGGGTCAGCTCGTACTTCGTCAGGTTGTCGTAGGCGACGACCTCCCAGCCCTTCGAGCGAAACAGCTCGCAGACATGCGAGCCGAGGAAACCACATCCCCCTGTGACGAGAACTTTCATCGTACGTCTGAGTGTATCGTGGCCGTTCCCTCGGCGATCACGCTGGCAAGCGAGCGAGTTCGCTCGAGACATGTATGGTATCGTTACAGCTTCAGACTCGTGAACGTATAGAGGGATCTCGTCATCGCGCCCCAGCACTTCGATGCAGTGGTCATTGGCGGCGGGTTCTTCGGGGCGACGCTGTCCGTGGCCCTGGCCCGCCGATTACGCAAGGTGCTGGTGGTCGAACGTGAGTCGGATCTCCTGCGCCGCGCCTCCTTCGTCAACCAGGCCCGCGTCCACCGCGGCTACCACTACCCGCGCTCCTTGCTGACCGCGCTCCGCTCACGGGTCAACTTCGAGCGATTTGTCCGCGAGTACGAGCCGGCCATCGACAGGTCCTTCACGCAAATCTATGCGGTGGCCCGCATCGGATCGCACGTGTCGGGACATCAGTTTCGAGAATTCTGCGAGCGGGTCGGTGCGCCGACCAGGCCGGCACCACCATCGGTCCTGAAGCTGCTCGACCGCGAGCTGGTCGAATCGGCATTCGAGGTGTGCGAGTACGCGTTCAACGCCGACACGCTGCGGGCACTGACGATAGATAACATGCGGCGCGCCGGGGCCGAGACCCGCGTCGGCGTGGAGGTACTGGCGGTTCATCCCGATCGCAACGGAGGAGGCCTGTGCATCGAGTGCCAGACCACCGACGTCGCCGAGCGCCTGCGGTATTCTGCTCGCTTCACGTTCGTGTGCGCGTATTCACAGGTCAATCGTGTGCTGCAGCGATCCGGACTGGAACCGATTCCGCTCAAGCACGAACTCGTCGAAATCTCTCTCATCGAACCGCCTGTAGAACTGGCGCGCTACGGTGTGACGGTGATGGACGGCCCGTTCTTCGGGACAATGCCGTTTCCGGCGAGAGGCGTGCACTCGCTCTATCACGTCCGCTATGCACCGCATTACGCATGGCACGAAGGACCGGGGGCGAACGGCTGCCCCCCGGCATCGGAGCTGGACATCATCGACCGCCAGGTTGCGGATCGGACACGGGCGAGCCGCTACCCACACGCAATCCGCGATGCCCAGCGCTATCTTCCCGTCCTCGCCAAGGCGCGCCTGCGGGACTCGCTCTGGGAGATTCGCACGGTACTGCCGCAGAGCGAAGCCGATGACAGCCGGCCGATTCTCTTCCGGAGACACCACGGGCTGAAGAACCTGTTTTGCGTCACCGGCGCCAAGATTGACAACATCTTCGATCTCCTGGACGAACTCGCCGCCGTCGACCTGTCCTGATGGCGAGCACCATGGCCGCGTCGCCACTCAATCGAGACCAGTTCGTATCCGTGGTTGTCGATCTCCACGATGATGGACACCTGCTGGACGCGTTCACCCCGGAACTCATCGACGTGCTGAGCCGCGCCTACGCGGAATTCGAGGTCGTCTTCGTCGACGACGATTCCCGTGACGATACGCATGAACGGATCGCCCGACTGCTGCGCCGCTATGAACGCATCCGCTATCTGAGACTCTCGCGTCCGTTCGGCCGCGAGATCAGCGTCTATGCGGGAATGCAATGCGCCATCGGCGATTACGTGGTCACGCTGTCGATCCGAACCGATCCACCGGCCATCATTCCGGCGATGGTCGAGCGTACGATGCAGCTGGGCGGCGTCGTGTTCGGCACCTGCGAGCGGCGGCTGGATGAATCGATCGGATACCGGTACGCGCGGATTGTGTACGTCTGGATTGCCCGGCACCTGGGCATTCCGCTCTCCCGCGATGCCTCGCGGTTCATGGTCTTCTCGCGGCAGACCTCGAACGCGCTCTTGGAGATCAAGGACCGCTATCGCCACGTCCGCATCTTTACCGCGTACGTCGGCTATGGGCAGGGGAGCTTCGCATACACGCAGGTGCCCCGCGGCGGGCGGGTCGCGCGGCAGTCGCTGCTTCAGGGAGTCGCGACCGGGCTGCACATCGTGTTTGCGAATTCCTCGTCGCCGCTGCGGGCGGTGGCGTGGTTGGCGGTCTTCACGGCCGCGACGAGCCTGGTCCTGGCCGCGGGCGGATGGCTGACGTCCGAGAGGGTGCCGGTGGAGCTGGGCGTGATGTTCCTGGCCGTCGCGATCGTTCAAGCCGTGTTTGCGGAGTACCTGGCAGCGTTATCGGAAGGCACGCGCAACCGGCCGCTCTATTACGTCCGCGAGGAGATGAGCAGCTCGGTCCTGGTGACGGATCGCGGTCGGAAAAACCTCACGGAATGAGTACTGCCCTTATTGGGTACACCGGGTTCGTCGGGGGAAATCTTGCGCGTCAGGCGCGCTTTGACGACCTCTATCGTTCGACGGACATCGACACCATCGCGGGCAAGCATTACGAGTTGGTCGTCTCGGCCGGTGCCCCGTCACTGAAGTGGAAAGCCAACATGGAGCCGGATGGCGACCGTGCGGCGATCGATCGATTGATCGCCGCGCTCGATGCCCTCGGCCACGTACACACCTTCGTGCTCATCTCCACGGTCGACGTTTACCCGCATCCCGTCGGCGTCGACGAAGAGACGCCGATCGCTCCCGCCGACCTCATGCCATACGGCCGACATCGCTGGACGCTCGAACGATTCGTGCAGGAGCGTTTCAACAGCACGCTGGTCAGGTTGCCCAATCTGTTCGGCGACGGCCTGAAGAAGAATCCACTCTACGACCTGATGCACGGCCATCGGATCGATCAGATTCATCAGGATGGCGTGCTGCAGTGGTACTCGCTGTCGGATCTATGGGCGGACCTGTCCCTCGTGTTGCAGCACAATCTGAAGGTCGTGAATTTCGCCACCGAGCCTCTGCCGACGCGCGACGTCGCCCGCGATGTCTTCGGCCTCGACCTGCGCAATCAGCTACCGGCCCCGGCCCCGAATTACGACTTTCGGACCAGGCATGCCGCGGTGTGGGGCCAGCACGGAGGCTATCTGCGTTCGCGTGACGAGATCCGGCTGCGGATCGAGCGGTTCGTGCGAGAGAATCGCGCCGGCGCGGCACCTGTATGAAACTGGCGGTTTCGAGTCTCGCGTGGACACCGGAGGACGACGACCGCGTGGCTCGCGTACTCGAGGCACATGCCATCGCGGGTCTCGAGCTGGTGCCGACGAAGCGGTGGCGTGATCTCTCCAGCGTCCCGCAGGAAGAGATCACGGGATACCGCCGCTACTGGAACGCCCGCGGCATCGAGATTGTGGCTCTGCAGGCGGTCCTGTTCGGCCGCGAGGATCTGACGCTGTTCGGGTCCCAGGCCAAGCGTGACGAGGGCATCGATTACTTCGCTTCCGTTTTTCGGATGGCAAGGATGCTGGGCGCGAGGGTCATCGTCTATGGGTCGCCGCGAAACCGGCAAGGCGTCGACCGCCACGACCCGTCCGTGTTCGCGATCGCGGAACAGTACTTCCGTCGTCTTGGCGCGCTGGCCCGAGAGCATGCGGTGCGTCTGTGCATCGAGCCGCTCCCGGCGCAGTACCCGTGCGATTTCATCACGACGACGGCCGAGGCGCTACGGTTCGTCGATCGGGTCAACGAGCCGGGCTTCGGCCTGCATCTCGACTCCGCCTCCCTGTATGGGGGCGACGAGGACGTCCCTTGCGCGCTTGCCGCCGCTCGCGGCCGTATCGGGCATGTGCATCTGAGCGAACCAGGTCTTGCGCCCGTCGGACCGGGCGGCCGGGTGCCGCTTGCGGCGTTCCTGCGGCTGCTGATGCAGCAGGATTACGGCAACTGGGCGTCCGTCGAGATGCGCGAAGCAGCGTCGACTGCCGCGAACCCGGACCAGGTTGCCGTCACCCTCGATTACGTGTGTCAGGCGGTCAGCGCCGCGTCTCGACTCTGATGACGATGACGCGTCGCGGGTGGTCCACGCTCGCATGTGCCGCCTACGTTGCCGTGCTGATCGCTCTGGCGTATCGACCAGCGGTGGATGCCCTTTCAGGGCTGTCGTATCCGTACGATCCGGATCAGTTTCGCGACGTCGGAGCGACGCAGGCGTTTGTGGATGGCAAGGGCGTCGAGGATCCGCTCTACCGCGGCGAGCGGATCTGGTACAACCCTCTGCTCTCCTGGGTCCTGGCGGCGGCGACGCGTGTCTCGGGCGGAACCGTGGCCGCGACGTATATGGCGGCATCGCCTCCGATCAACCTGCTGGCGGCAGTCATGTTTTTCACCATGGTCGCGGTGCTCTACGGACCATTGCCTGCGTTGTTGACGATGGCGTGCTACCTGTTCTGGCCGTATTACGACGAACCGTGGGTGACGCCCTGCCTTTCCCCCTGGATGTTCCCCAACAAGCTGGGGCTGTCGTTGTTCTGTGCGACGCTGCTGGCGTACTGGCATGCATCGAGGACGTCGCGGATCCGTTCGTGGGTGATTGCCGGGTTCGCGCTCGGGTGCACGTTCCTGGCTCACTCGGCGCCGGCATTGATCCTCGGAGCCTGCGGTCTCGTGGCCGTCTGTCTGCCGCCGGCGCCCCGGCCGCCGCTTCGCTGGCGAATGAAGGCACTTGCTGCGCTGGCAGGAACCGCGACGGTCGTGAGCCTTCCTTACCTATGGTCGATCATCGTGACCTACCACGTGTACATCGTGAACGATGCACCTACCGGCTGGGCCTGGCCGGATCTCGATCACGAGCATGTCCGGGACGTTTTCACGCGAGCGCTCGCGCTCTCGACGATTCCGTTTCTCGTCGGCTTCTCGGTGATCGTCGTGCGAATTCGTCGCGATGGCGCCGCCCGCGCGCTCGTGTGCTGGCTCGCAACGGCGCTGGCGCTATTCGTGTACGGATGGCTTCAGCAAACGATGCACTTCTTTTCGATCGTCCCGCAGTATCACTACTTCCTCTATATAACCGCGGCGTCGATGGTGTTCATTGGCGTTGGCGTGGCAACGGCGATCGAGTACGTGGCTGCTGCGGCCGGAAAGCTGGTCCGATGGCGTCATGCGTCGGCGGTGATCACGGTAATCCTGGCCACCGCGTCGGTGGCGCTGTTCACCGCACGCACGTATCCACAGTTCCTGCAACGAGCCGATTTCAACGAATACCGGCGGGACGCGGTGTCGATCAACCGCGATCTCGAGCGCAGTGGCGTGGTGTCGCGGATCCTGCAAAGCACGCCGCCGGCAGCGGTCATCCTGGCCACCGCGGAAGACAGCCTGTGGCGCGTCGCACCGACCGGACGCTTCGTTGTCGGAGTGCGGCCGGAGTTCTCGAATCCGTTCGTGCTCTTCGATCCGCGCGAGGCGGCACAAGAGCAGATGCTTGCGGCCTTTCTGGCCCGTGACTGGCCGATGCTGAACGATCTGGCGCGACCTTTTGGGGTGACGCACGTACTGCTCAATCCGGAGGGAACGAAGGCGGTCGAGGCGAACGGGCCGCTGGTGTCGGGAGCGCGTCTCGTCTCTCAGCAGGAGGGCTATAGCCTCTATCGTCTGGAGAGCTCCGCGTCGCAGTAGCTGCCGCCACTCCCGATTTACGGCCGCCAGGAAACGGGCCGCTCGTTTCGCGTAAGATTCGCACGCCATGTCGGACGTCTTTTCGCTCGCCGCGCGTGTCATCGGCCGAGTTCTCGCTCCGCTCTTTTTCCTGTTCCTCTCCTCGACCGCTGTCTTTGCCGCCGACAAGACGACGCCGGGCGAGCTGGTCACCGAGCCGCCGACCCTGGTGTCTCTCGGCTTCGAGTGGATGATCACGGGTGATGACAATCGCAATGCGACCGTCGCCGTCTCGTATCGCCGGCATGGCGAGCAGATGTGGCGTCAGGGTCTCCCGTTGCTGCGCATCGGCAACGAGCGGATCAACGAGAACGCGCTGCAGTACGTGACCCCGAACGGCTTCGCCGGCAGCATCTTCGATCTGGAACCGGCGACCGAATACGAAGCGCGGTTCGTCGTGTCGGATCCCGACGGGGTCGAAGGCAAGGCGGAACGCATCGTCACCATCCGCACCCGCCCCGAACCCATCCCTGCCGCCGGTGGGCGCGTGTACCACGTGTATCCGCCGGGATTCAGCGGCACGAAGGAGGAGCCCGCGTTCACTGGTCTGCTCGCTGCCTACTACACCGGTTCGTCACACTCCGACAATTTCAACACGTTCCCGCCGCGCGTGCAGCCAGGTGACACGATCCTCGTGCACGCGGGAGTGTACAAAGACGATCGACTCCGTTACGGTGGTGGCCAGGGAACCGTCTCGAGTGGAACCTACTTTCTGACGCAGAGTGGGACCGCTGACAAACCGATCGTGATCAAGGCAGCAGGTGACGGCGACGCGATCTTCGACGGCGATGGCGCCTACAACCTGTTCAACGTCATGGCCGGCAACTACAACTACTTCGAAGGGCTGACGATTCGAAACACCGATCTGGCATTCGAAGCAGGGCACAAGAACATCACCGGGTCGAGCGGCCTCACGATCAAACGTTGTCGCTTCGAGAACGTCGGCCGCGCGATCTACACCGACTGGTCGGGATCGAAGGACTTCTACATTGCCGACAATGTGATGATCGGGCGCTTCAATCCGAACTACCTGATGGGATTCACCGGCCGCACCTGGCAGAACCTGCCGGAGTTCAATCCGAAACTGGTCTCCGAATATGCAGTCAAGGTCTACGGCTCCGGTCACGTAGTCGCCTACAACTCGATCGCCAACTTCCACGATGGCGTCGACGTGGCGACCTATGGGAATCCTGACGGCAGCCCGAAGCCTGTGCGCGATAGGCTGCCCGTGTCGATCGACTTCTACGGCAACGACATCTCCAACATGGAGGACAACTGCCTCGAAGCCGACGGTGGCGCGCACAACATCCGCATCTTCCGCAACCGCTGCTTCAATCACGGACATCGCGCGCTCAGTGTGCAGCCCGCGTTCGGTGGTCCCGTCTATTTCATCCGCAACATCGTCTACCACGCACCGGAAGGCGGCGCCGTGAAGTTCACCGCGTCGTCGGCCGGCATCGTCGTGTATCACAACACGTGGATCGCGCCGGTCAAGCCGATGCTGCTGGCGGCGTCGAACGTTCATTACAGGAACAACCTGGTGCTCGGAAAAAGCGAGACGCTCGAGACGTTCGCGGTGGAGACCAACACGAACTATTCGAGCTCGGACTACAACGGGTTCCGGCCGAACGAAGGGGCCGAGTTCTCGTTCGAGTGGAGCACGCCGCCACTTGCGATGCGCGCGAACTTCCCCGGCGAGCCGGGCACGCTCTCGACACAGCAGCAGACGCAGCTCGAAGCAAAGGCGCGCGAGGTCCGGCGCTTCAAGACGTTGAAGGAGTACGCCGCAGCGACGGGCCAGGACACGCACAGCGTGCTCGTCGACTACGACGTGTTCGTGAACGTGAAGGCGCCAGGTCCCGATCCGCGCACGCTCTACAAACCCGCGGACTTCGACTTTCAGTTGCGTCCGGGCTCAGCGGCTGTCGATGCGGGCGTTCGCCTGCCTGGCGTAAACGACGACTTCAGTGGCCGCGCGCCCGATCTCGGCGCGTACGAAGTCGGCAAGCCGCTGCCGCACTACGGCCCGCGTTGACCGCAAGCTGGCGGTCGAGGCCATCGTGACGCCTCCAGTAATTCTTGTGGCCATCTATGAAAGTCTAGGGCAGGAATTGATCGGCAGGCAGCTCGACGTCGCCGACGCCTGCACGCACGCGAACAGTCTCACCACGAGAGAGTGACGTCACGCGCGAGTACATTTGTTCGCGAGGTTCTTCGTGAACCACAACACAGTCATTGACGAGATCGGCGACGATGTACTGCGGCACACCCGCTGTCGCGTACGCTCGGAGCTTCGGGCCGAGATCGATGTGTCGTGAGCTGTCAGCGATCTCGATGACGGAAAAGAGATCGCCTGCGAGTGGAGGATGCTCGAGGTAATCGTCGATTCTCCCTCGAACCACGGCGCCATCGGGTTCCGGCTCATTCACGGGTGGCAGCGAGACGGGCTGTTGTGTTTGAAGGAAGCATCCGAACGGTTCGAACAGCCTCGCCGCATGTGCGAGCCGTAACACCGCCACACGGTGGCGGTCGCCGATCGTCATCGGATCCTCTCCGGCCTTTGCGCGATCCTTCTGTACGACGAACCCATCCAGTAGTTCGTGTGATGTATCTTCGTTGAGGAGGCCCTCGGTGATGGCGCGGTGATACTTGTCGACCGTCCAGGGGATGATCCGCGCGCGACCCGCCGCCGCCTCCTCGAGAATCGTGGTCATCGCGCTACTCGACGATGGTCACTTGTGACGCCTGGACCTCGAAGGGTTTGAACTCGCCGGTGCGGCCGTACTTGTCGCTCGCGGTCACCGTGAAGCGGATGATGCCGACTGGTGTGTCCTGCGGCACGACCCACTTCGCCACCCAGAACTGGCGTTCCGGCTGCTGCGCGGTGGCGCGATAGCGCATCGGGATATCGACGGTCTTGCCAGCCACCGAGAGGTGGACGACGAGGCTGGCGGATTCCTCGCGATTTCCAGTCGACGGATCGGCCACGAACATGCGGAAACCGACGGGATCCCCGCGCTTGAAACGATTGCGCAGGATGCAGTTTTCCGGGTGACCGGGCGGCTGGAAGAGCGCGATGTCCCCGTAGACGATCAGCTTGCCGGTGCCGGCGGCGGGCGTGGCGGGCGGATTCTGGCGCGCGGCAAACGCGGTCGCTGATCCAACCAAGGCGCAGATGACAACGGTCAGCAGCAGATAGGGACCGGTATTTCGCATGAGTCCTCCAGCGGTCGACCACAAATTGTAGTCGAATGTCGCGTGTAATAATCCGGGAGCGCGGTACCCACCGTGCGAAGGAGACGGAAATGGTCTCGCGAATTCTCGCCTCGGTCGTTGCCCTCGTACTGCTGCTGCCGCATGTGGCGCTCGCGGCGGATTTTCAGGACGACCTCAAGGCCCGGCGCGCGAAGGTGATGCAGGAGCTCGGCCCCGATTCGATCTTGATCGTGTGGAGCGCTCCGCCGCGCGTCTACTCGAACGACGTCGACTACGAATACCGGCAGGACAGCAACTTCTACTACCTGACGGGCGTCGATCAAGCGGAGTCGATTCTCGTGCTGATGCCAGGGAACGGCGGACACAAGGAAATGCTCTTCGTCCTCCCGCGCGACGCCACACGCGAGCACTGGGAAGGTCATCGCCTCACGAAGGAGGAGGCGATGCACGACAGCGGTATCGCCACGGTGTACGAGACCACCGAGTTCGAGACCTTTCTCGCCAATATGCTGTCCCGCCGTTCGTACGGTGAGGTCCCGGCGCAGGAGTACGACCCGTTCTTCAAAGCCTTGAAGGAGAACCGCGCCCGGCTGCAGCTGCTCCTCGGCCCGCCTCCCGGACCCAAGGAGGAGCTGCCGCAGACCTTCCAGTTCGCCAACCGGACCCGCGAGCGCTTCTTCGGGTTCACCGTGAACGACGCGACGGCGATCGTCGAAGCCGCGCGACAGCTCAAGACGCCGTACGAGCAGAAGGTACTGCAGCGGAGCGCCGATATCTCGAGTGAAGCGCACCGGGCCGGAATGAAGGCGGCGCATCCTGGCGCGTACGAGTACGAGGTCGAAGCCGCCATCGAATACATCTACAAGAAGAATGGCGCCGACGACTGGGGCTATCCCTCGATCGTCGGCAGCGGTCCGAACGCGACGACGCTGCATTACGAGAAGTCGAAGCGGCAGATGCAGGCAGGAGAACTGCTGCTGGTCGACGCGGCGGCGAACTATCAATTCATGACCGTGGACATCACGCGCACCTACCCGGTCAGCGGCACGTTCTCGCCGGCGCAGAAGGACATCTACAACCTGGTGCTTCAGGCGCAGACCGACGCAATGAAGGTGGCAGCACCGGGCGCAAAGCTGTCGGACGTCCATAACAAGACCGTTGATGTGATCAAGCAGGGGCTGCTGAAGCTGGGTCTGATCACCGATGCCACTGGCGACCAGTACAAGACGTGGTACACGCACCGCGCCACGCACTGGATCGGCATGGACGTTCACGATGTCGGCGACCGCGATCGGACGCTCGCGCCGGGAATGGCGTTCGTGATCGAGCCGGGCATCTACATCCGTGACGGCGCGCTCGATCAGCTGCCGAAGACACCGGAAAACGTCGCGTTCATCCAGAAGGTGCGCCCCGCCTACGAGAAATACAAGAACATCGGCGTGCGCATCGAGGATTCGTTTCTGCTGACAAATGCGGGATTGGAACGTCTGTCGTCGAAGGTGCCACGGACCGTCGAGGAGATCGAGTCGTTCATGAAGTCACCGCAACCATCGAGCCTGCCGCGGTAGCGACGAGCACGTGGACAATCCCGCGCCGCCGCGGTCATACTGGCAGTATGAACGGGTCCCAGAAGATCGCCATCAGCCTCCCACGCGGACTCGCCGAGCGTGCTCGTCGCGCCGTGCGCCGGGGACACGCTCCAAGCGTGAGTGCATACGTGGCGTCCGCATTGGAGGAGAAGGTGAAGCTCGATGAGCTGTCCGCGCTCCTCGATGAGATGCTCGCGGAATCCGGAGGTCCGCTGACTATCGCCGAACGCCGCGCGCTCGACACCGTTCTCGGCGTCGCCAGGAAGCCGAGACGCCGCAAGTAGATGCCGGGACTGACGCTCGACGCAGGCGCCCTTATCGGATTCGAGCGCAATGATCGACGCGTGGTGTCGTTGATCGCGCGAAGCCTGGAGCACGGACACTCATTTGCCATCCCGGCGGCGGTTGTCGGACAGGTGTGGCGTGACGGCCGACGGCAGGCCCGACTCGCTCGCCTTCTCCGCGCGCCACGAGTCGAGATCGAGACTCTCGATGATAAACGCGCAAGGGACTGTGGTCAGCTCTGCGGCGTCCGAGGGACCAGCGATGTCGTCGACGCGTCACTGGTCCTGTGCGCCAAATCCCGCGGTCACAAGATCGTGACGTCGGATCCCGATGACATCCGGCGCCTCGATTCGGCTGTCGAGCTGATCATCGTATAGACAGCGTTCACGGAGTAACGATCGTGCAGCTGCAGGGCGCAACGCTGTTCGTCAAGGACCTGCCGCGAATGGCGGCGTTCTACAGCGACATCCTCGGCCTCGAGCCGATCGCCGATACGCGGATGGACAACTGGGTCGAATTCTCTTCCGGGGCGACGCGTTTCTCCCTGCACGCGATTCCTGCTGCTGTGTTGTCTGGCCTCCCGCCTTCCGCATCGCGCCCGCAACCGAGGGAATCGAATCCGATTCGACTCGACTTCGAAGTGTCGGACGTCGAATTCGAGCGCAGCCGCCTCGAGGCGCTCGGCGTCCCCGTGCTCGTTCGCCCGTGGGGCGCATGCGACATCGTCGATCCGGAGGGCAACGTTCTGGGTCTTCGCGCGAAGGGAGCCGTCTGAGTCGGCGCGCCCGCGTCCGCACGTGGCGGACCGTGTGACGTCAGCTGGAAAGCACTTCGAGTGGCACCGCGTTGGTGCGAGGCCCGAATAACGCGATGATGGCGGCGACGCCGATCCACGCCATCGTGATCAGCAGCACGACGACGGTCACCCCCTTCACGAGCAGCGCGCCGATGACCAGCGACGAGACCGCGGCGCTCAGACGGCTCCAGCTGTAAGTGAAGCCGACGCCCGTGCCGCGTGCGCGTGTCGGGAACAGCTCCGCCTGATACGCGTGGAACGCCGCAGAAAACCAGTAACTGATCATCGTCAGGAGCGCTCCACACGCGACGACTCGCCATGGGACGCGCGCCTGGAGAAACAGCAGGCCGGTCACGGCCATGGCCGCCGACAGCGCCACGATCGTCCACTTGCGTTCGAGGCGATCCGACGACAGCACCGCGCACAGCGGACCGAGCGGGCTGGCGATCGCCATGAGCATCGTATAGCGCAGTGAGGTGACGAGCGGGACGCCCTGCTGGACGAGGAACGTCGGCAGCCAGTTGGCCCACCCGTAGATCCCCACGGTCTGCAGGATCTGAAATCCGATCAGCATCAGCGTGCGCGCGCGCAGCGACGGCCGCCACAGTTCGAGCCATGGCAATCGCGTCTCGCGTTCGACCGCGATGGTTGGCGGCGGTGCGAGTGTCGCCCCGTGTTCTTCGAGCACCTCTCGCTCGATCGCGTCGACGATCGCCGACGCTTCCTGGACGCGGCCTCGACTCTCGAGCCAGCGTGGCGACTCCGTGAGCGCCCGCCGGAAATACCAGGCGAACAGCGCCCCTCCGGCCCCGATGACCATCACCCAGCGCCAGCCGTCCATCAACACGTGCGTCGGGACCAGCACATAGGAGATCGCCGCGGCGGCAGGAATCGCGGTGAAGCCAATCAGCTGCGTCATCGCGACGTAGCGTCCGCGCACGGCGCGCGGCACCATCTCGGTCACGTACGTGTCGATGACGACGACCTCGGCGCCGATGCCCGTTCCCGCCAGCGCCCGCGAGACAATCAGCCATCGGCCATCGGGAGCGAACGCGCCGGCGAGCGTGAACGCCGAGTAGATCAGCAGCATGAACACGAACGCCGTGCGCCGTCCCATGTAGTCGCTGCCGAGACCGAACACGATCGTGCCGACGAACATCCCAACGAATCCAGCCGAGACGAACAGGCTCATCTCCTGCAGCGTCAGAAACCCCGACCCGCGCAGCGCCGCGGCCAGATACGCGACCATGAAGATGTCGTAGAAGTCGAACCAGCCGCCAAGAGAGACGAGCGTGACGAAGCGGCGGTGGAAGCGGGAGAGCGGCAGACGCTCGAGACGCGCGGCGATCGAGGGAGGAACGGCTGTCTCGGGCATTGGGTGCCAGGGGAGAGTATCAAGGAACCTTGAAGACCAGGGACCCGCACTCGAGATGCGGCGCGGACCTTTATGGTCCGCGACACGCAGGCCGATCAATGATCTTCGAATGACCAGGATATTGACCGCGTGCGTGGTCGTGCTCTCGAGTCTGATGCTCGTCGCCAGCGCGCAGCAAGGCGCCAGGCACCCGTTTCCGCCGACGGCGGATCATCTGGTCTACGCGACGCCTGATCTGCAGGTCGGCGTCGATCGCATCGAGCGGCTGATTGGTGTGCGCGCCGCTGCCGGTGGTCAGCATCCGGGACGAGGAACGCGCAACGCTTTGGTCGCGCTCGGACCGGCGACATATCTCGAGATCATCGGTCCGGATCCGGAACAACCAAACCCGAAGGAGCCGCGCCCGTTTGGCATCGACGGTCTGCGCGAGCCCAGGCTCGTTGCGTGGGCGTCCAAATCGAGCGAGCCGGAGAAGATTGCCGCGACCGCCGAACGCCACGGCATCACGCTCGGACCGGTGATTGCCGGAAGCCGTCGACGCGCTGACGGTGTGCTGCTTGCGTGGCGCTATACCGATCCGCGCACCGTCGTTGCCGATGGGATCGTTCCGTTCTTCATCGATTGGGGAAAGACGCCGCATCCCGCGGCCACGGCGGCAATGGGTGCGTCGCTGATCGCTCTGCACGCGGACCATCCCGAGGTTGCGCGTGTCCAGAAGATGCTCGACGACCTCGGCGTCGATCTCGCGGTGCAGGGGGGACGCACTCCCGCGCTCGTGGCCACCATCAACAGCCCACGCGGCACAGTCACTTTGCGGTGATGATGCCAACCTTCTCGACGCCGGCCCCTTTCGCGGCGTCGATAACCGTCACAACATCGGCGTAGCGCAGCGCCGCATCGCCGGCGACGAACAGCACCTTGTTGCGACGGGTCTCGAAGATTGTCCGCAGGCGATCTTCCAGATCGAACATCGCCACGGGCTGCCGGTTGATCGCGAGCGCGCGGTCGGCCTTCGTCTCTACGACGATGGTGTTGTCGGCGGGCGGGCTGTCGGAGGCCCTGGCTGGAAGATCGACGTCGAGGCCTCGCTGAGATAGTGGCAGCGCCGCCATGAAGATCACCAGCAGTACCAGCAGCACGTCGATGAGCGGTGTGATGGTCAGATCAGCCGAGGGTCGAGGCACTGTCGGCACGGCAGCCTCCTTGAGCACGCGTCGAACGCGTACACCATGAGACACCGCAGTCGCGTTCTTGCTCCGATCCCGATTCAATTCGTGCGTCACCGACCAACGAAGAAAACATTGCACCAAGAGCGCCAGGAAGCATTGCACCGACAAGCGTCAGAGGGCGTTGCACCGACCAGCGAAGAAGCCATTGCACCGACAGCGTCAGACGCCGTTGCACCGACATCTCGCGGACCATAAAGGTCCGCGCCGCACCCGTTTCGAGCCGCGAATGGGTATCGCACCGACAGCGTCAGGAAGCATTGCACCGACACGCGAAGCGCTGCCTTGCACCCGCCTTCGCCGCACGCGGCTACGGCGGGCAAGCCGAAACCGTCTAGCCCATGAAGGTTCCACCGTTGACGTGGATCGTCTGGCCGGTGATGTAGCGCGCGTCGGGGCCGCACAGAAACCTCACGGTGGCAGCGATTTCATCGGGCCGGCCCCGGCGGCCGGTGAGCGGCACGCGAATCGCGTGGTGTGTGGGAGCGACGCTCGACGATCGACCGTCGCGCACGGTATCGATCAGACCAGGGGAGACGCAATTTACGGTAATGCCGTGAGGCGCAAGATCGTGGGCAAGCGCGCGGGTGAGACCGACGAGACCGGCCTTGGCGGCGACGACGTGTGCGCGGCGGGGGGCGCCGGTGTGGGCAGTGAGACCGCCGATGTTGACGACGGTGCCGCGACCGGACGCGATCAGATGGGGAAGCGCCGCGTGGGAACAGAGATACGCGCCGTCGAGCGTGATGCCGATGATCTCCCGCCACTCTGCGTACTCGAGCACCGCGAAGTCGGTCTCTCGCCGCACACTGGCATTGTTCACGAGGAGGTCGAGTCGCCCGAAAGATTCGATCGCTGTCGACACCAGAGACGCGGCCGCATTCGGTTGACTGATGTCGCCAATGTGCAGCGCCGCGCGGCCGCCCCCATTGCGGATCTCGGCAACAACCGCCTCGGCTTCGTCGCGTGACCGTCGCGTGTTGACGACGACAGCCGCTCCCGCCACGGCGAGCTCCAGTGCAATCGCGCGGCCGATGTTTCGCCCGCTGCCCGTGACAATCGCCACCGTTCCCGCGAGCTCGTCGCGCACGCTCACGATCGCAGCTCCGTCAGGGCATCGAGGCGCGGTGCGTCGAAGAGTGTTCGCGTCACGTCGAGGACTCGTGTCGCCTGCGCCACGCTCCATCCGCCATACCGCACGTTGTCCATGAATTTGCGTTCGACCTCTTCGTCGGTCAGCGGTGCATGTGCGCCGCCTCGCATGTGCGGCTGGCGAAACTCGCGCGTCGTGCCGTCGCGCAGCCGCGCGCGCAGGTGACCAGTGAAGTTCCTCGGATACTCGTCGGCCGGGTTGATCCGATAGCGAATCTTCGACGCGAGCTCCAGGACCCGGGGATCGCGAATGCGAGCGCCGGTGAACTGTTCGAAGCCGGCTTTGCGATCCACGAAGCCAGCCGCCATGCAGAACGGCGTGCTGAACTTTGCGGCGTACGACGTGGGTGGTCTGTGCTTCGAGGCGAGCGGCTCCCACAGTCGATGCACGGTGCCTTCGGCCACCTCGCAGACGATCTCGTCGATGGCGTCCGCGCTGACGCCCGACTCTGCAAGTGCGATCGCACAGTCGATGAACGGCTGCGTCATCGTGCCACACGCATACGGCTTGAACGCGACATCCTCCATCACCCATCGCGAGCCGAGATCGTTCAGCAGCGGAGCGAAGTCCGGCGCGACGGAGGGGGCGAACGCGCGATAGAAGCCGTGCGTGCCTTCGAAGACGGTGCGCGGCCCGACGAATCCGCCGCGAGCCATCAACGCGGCGCGTATGCCGGACTGTGCGGCCCATCCCGCGTGCATCCGTTTGGTCCACGTACCCTCGGCCAGGTACTCGATAATGCCCGAGGCCATGCTGCCGGCGATTCCCAGCGCCGACGCGATCGCTTCCTTAGGCAGCCGCAACGCGCACGCGACCCCGCCGGCCGAAGCTACCGCACCAAAAACAGCAGTCGGATGAAAGCCCGCCTTGTGGGTGGCCATTGGCGCCACGAGACTCAGACGACAGAGCAGCTCGACTCCGGTGGTGATCCCTGCCAGCAATCGATCGCCGCCAAGACCCTCTCGTTCGCACGTGGCGAGCAGTGCAGGGACGATCACCGCTCCCGAATGGACGGGACCACCTTCGAACGTATCGTCGAAGTCTTCGCCGTGCGCGGCGGTGCCGTTGACGAGCGCTGCACTGAACGCATCGACTCCGGCCACGTGGCCTATCGCCGTACACGGCCCCGGGTCCGAGGCCCCGAGTATTGCCGTGACGTAGTCTTCACGCCGTGCCGCGACGCACAGTCCGGTCACGTCGACCAGCAGCGTGCGCGCCATCGCCCTGGCCGGCGCAGGGATCGAATCAGGTGTGCTGCTGGCGAGCCACGCCGCGATCGTCTCGGCGACCACGTCTCTCCTTTGCATGCCGTATCAATGACCCAATCACGAACACCGTTGCGACACCGAGCAGCACGACCGAGATACGGTCCTGCAGGAATATGCGATGGTCGCCACCGGACAGCACGAGCGCGCGACGGTAATTCGATTCGACCATGAACCCGAGCACCACGCCGAGCACGATCGGCAGCACCGGCAGATTCCACATGCGCATCGCGTAGCCGACAACCCCGAAGGCGAGCGCGACGCCGACATGAAAGAGGCTGCCTTCGATCGAATAGACACCCGAGATGACGAGGGCGTAGATGAACGCGGTGAGATACGGCCGCGGGCGGCTGACCACCCAGATGCACGGCGACATGATCAGATACCCGACGATCAGCATCGCGATGTTCGCGATCAGCAGGCCAACATACAGCCCACGGACGACCTCACCATGCTGGACGAAGAGCATCGGGCCCGGGATGAGTCCATGAACGAGGAAGCCGCCGAGCAGGACCGCGGCGGAATTCGAGCTCGGGATGCCGAGACTGAGCATCGGAATCAGGGCCGTGCAGGCGACCGTATTGTTCGCGGCCTCAGGCGCAGCAATGCCTTCCGGCGATCCGTGACCGAACTCCTCGCGATGGCGTGACCAGCGGCGTGCCTCGTTGTAGGCGAGAAATGAAGAGACTGTCCCACCGCCTCCCGGTACGACGCCTTCAATCGTGCCGATCACGGACCCGATCGCCTGCGGCAGCGCGATGCGTCTCCACATCGTCGGGCCCGGCATCGTGATCCGCGCGCGCTCGGGCGGCGACGAGCTCCAACCGATATCGGCGCTTTGTGCGAACAGCTCCGCAATCGCGTAGACGCCGACCATCACCAGGATCGGTGGGATGCCGGAGAGCAGTTCCGGCTGATCGAACGTGAAACGATTCGTGCCGGTGACCGGATCGGTGCCGATGCTGGCGACCATCAGCCCGAGCACGCCCGCCGTGAATCCCTTGACAAGCGATTCGCCGGAGAGCGCGGCGATCACGCTGAGCCCGAGGATCCCCAGCGCGAAATACGCGGGCGGGGTGAACGCCAGCGCGAGTGTCGACAGGCGCTCGGTGAGGAGTACGAGGACGACGAGGCCGAACAGTCCGCCGATGAATCCCGAATACAGCGAGATGCCGAGCGCCTCACCCGCACGTCCCTGCTGCTTCATGGCATACCCGTCGATGACGGTTGCCGCCGCCGCATTGGTGCCCGGCGTCCGGATGAGAATCGCCGGGATCGATCCGCCGTACTCGGCGCCGACATAAGTCGATGCGAGCATGACGATCGCGACGGTCGAGTCGAGGCCATAGGTGAACGGCAGCAGCAACGCCATCGTGATCGACGGTGAGATGCCAGGCAGCGCGCCGCCGAGAATGCCCCAGGCGACGCCGCCGAACGCAGCGGCGACGATCGCTAGAAGATCTGCGACCACACGCCGGAGGGCTGCGGGATGCCGAGCAGCGCCACGAAGAGCAGCCACAGGACGACGGCTCCCGACGCTGCTACCAGGAGAATTCCTGATGGGCGAGGCTTGTCAGGCGCGCCTGCGATCGAACCGCCCTGATACCACGCCGTCCCCGCGATCAGCAGTGCCATCGAGACCAGATATCCAAGCCATGGCACCACGGCCAGATAGGCGATCCCAATCAGCGCGAGGCCGATGAAGCGCCATCGCGTTCGTTTTCGCGGAGCATAAAGGTCCGCGCCGCTTTTGTCTTCGTCATGCTTCGAGGATGGCGATGCGGCTGCGCGCGCGCGTGAGAGCAGGGCTCTTGCGATCGTCAGGATTGCGAGCGCCGCCAGAACGACTGCGTAGGCTCGCGGCAACCCTCGCGGCCCCACCGCGTCGTCCAGAGCGCTTTGCGGGATATTCGTGCCGAGCAGGTAATAGGCAGATGCAATCGCCAGCATCACGAAACCGAGTCCGAGGTCACTTGATGACACGCGTCTCCCTCAGGAACGCTTCGGTCTGCCTGCCAAAGTCGGTGATGAAGGCGACGTATTCCGAGTGCGCGATGAATCCCGGTTGCAGTCCGTTGGCGAGATAGATCTGCTTGTACTTCGGGTCGGACAGCAATTGCGGCACCGCTGCTTCGAGTGCCGCGATCGTGGCGGGCATTGTGTTCTTCGGGCCGGCCAGGCCGCGAAATTTCCTGACCGAGAGATCGATCCCCTGCTCCTTCACTGTCGGGACATCGGGCAGCTGCGGCAGCCGGGCATCACCGACGACGGCCAGCACGCGCAGCTTGCGTGCGTCGAGCTGTCCGCGAATCTCCTGCAGCTCGCCGATGCCCATGTCGAGCGTGTGATTGAGCACGTTGATCAGCATGTCGCCGCCGCCGTCGAATGTGGCGACGACGGGCGAGATCGTGGCCTTCTGCTTGAGCCGCTCCAACGTCTGTCGCTCGAGTGACGCCGGATTGGCGGCGCCCCATCGTCCGCCGCCCTTGCGCGCTGCGTCGATCACATCGCGCAGCGTTCGGAACTTCGAATCGGCCGCGGTGTAGAGCACTTCGGGGTCGTAGAACACATTGACCAGCGGCTCGAGGTCTTTATAGGTTGCCGCGGGTCGACTGAGAAGAGAGGTGTAGATGAACGTCGGCGTCGTCGCGTAGAGCAGCCCTCCGTCGGGCCTGGCTCGCGACACGACGGCCATCGCGCGCGATCCGCTGCCGCCCTGCAAATTGTCGACGACGATGGTGACGCCCATGATGCGGGAGAGGAAGGGCGCCATCTCGCGGAGGAAGACGTCGCTGCCGCCGCCTGGGCTCGAGTGCGTGGCGAGGGTCAGTGGGTTCTTCGGATAGCGCGTCTGCGTGAGGGCGACATGCGCGCTTCCGACGAGCGCGATGAGCACAAGCGCCGCGATCGGCATGCGTAGCGGAACGCTGTCAAGGCGTTCTGCCATGCGTCGCGAAACGCTGCTACAGCGTTCTGGCAGACAGCGCGACGCGCGTGCACGAGTCATTCGCGGCAGTCTACTTCATGCGCATTGGCCTCGTCTCACCGTGTGGACCGCGGCTGGTTACTGCAGCGTAATCAGCGCCAGCACCTCACCAGTGCCGATGTCGAGGCCCTCGAGGGCTTTTCCGATGATCGACCCTGGGCGATGGATCGGTGTCCCGTAATCAAGTCACCGCATCAACGCGCGCGTATGCCGTCTCCGTCGCGGGCGCCGTCTCGGCCAGGCCAGGGGTTGTCCTCGGAGAACGCGGCGCCGGCGAAGCGCTGGTTGCCCACAGCGGGCGTGTTCGGATCACAGCCGACGCACGCTACGGTGCCATTCGTCGCGGAGATCTGCTCGTGAGCTCCCCCACAAAAGGTCATGCGATGCGCTCGACGCCGATAGAGATGAGCGGAGAACGTGTGCACCGACCGGGAACCGTCCTGGGCAAAGCGCTCGAGCCGCCCTCGATCTGGCGCGGAGAAATTCTCGTTCTCCTGACGCTGCAGCAGGCACTCTGTCTTCGGGCCACCGATCACGCGTCTCGACGTACGCCCTCGAGCACGGCAAGCTCCATTGGTGTGACGGTGACGCGCGTCAGATCGAAGCCTGATGCGTCGAACAGACTGCGATACTCGGCTTCGGTCCGCTCGCGTCCGCCGGTCATCACGAGCATGTTGATGTCCATGAGCTTGTGGAAGGAGGGCTCATTGCGTGGCGGGACCGGCGCTTCGACCAGGAACAGCCGGCCGCCGGGAGCCATCGCACGGTGGCAGTTCCTGAGAATCGCGATCGACCGCTCGTCGTCCCAGTCGTGGATGACCCACTTCAGCACGTAAGCATCGCCCGCGCTCGGCACCTCCTTGAAGAAGTCGCCGGAAATCAGCTGACACCGATCGTCGAGCCCTTGCTCGGTAATGAGCTGCTTGCCCTGTTCGATGACGTGAGGGAGATCGAGCACGACCCCTCGCGCATCCGGATAGGCGCGCAGGATCGACGAGATCAGCGTGCCGCGTCCGCCGCCCACGTCGACGATCGTCTTGAAACCCGAGAAGTCGCAGATGCCGAGCACGGCGGGCTCGATGATCGCCGTCATCTCCGACATCGCCTTGTTGAAGATCTGCGCGTGCTCGTCGTGTCCCGCCCAGTACTGCCAGTTCGGCATCCCGAACACCTCGTCGAATGCCAGCCCACCGGTTCGCACGCTGAACAGCACGTTGCCCCACGCCGGATAGTGTTCTTCGCCCAGCTCGGTCGTCGCGAGGGCGCGCAGCGATCCTGGGGCGCCGGTCTGGATGCCGACGGTCAGCGGTGTGGGTCCAAAGCGGCCATCGCTGTCTTCGTGCAGCCAACCCGTGCTCGCCAGCGCGCGCAGCACCCGATAGAGCGACGGTGCATGCATGCCGGTCAGGACCGCGAGCTCCGCGGCACTCTTCGGCGAATCCTTCACCAGATCCGCAAGGCCAAGCTTTGCCGCGACGTAGACGCAGCGAGCCGTCCAGTATCCGGCGATCACCTGCAGCACGGCTTGCGTGGGAGAAATCGAAGTGGATGTGGTTGTCATCGGTCTCCGTTGCGGGCACACGGCCCGAGCGTTGGCGGCTCCCAGCGTATCTGATTAGGGGCCCTGTTGCGCGAAACGCTCCCGCAGCAGCGCGATCTTCCCGTAGGACTGGACACAAAGGGCAGCGAGATTTTGGTGGCGAAGCTAAGACACGCTCGACCCGGCGCCGCAAAGCGGCGCGTCAGATCGCCGCGCGGTACACGAGCAATCAACGCGTATCCCGTTTGCTCGTGCGCCACGCGTTGATCTGACCTTTCGGCCGGCTTCGCCAGCCGGCGCGCGTCGAGCTCTTCGTGTCGTTCGTGTCTAAAGACCGTCCTTCGTGGTTCTTTGTGCCAGGGTGTAAGCTTGTCGACCGACCCGGGAGGAAGGGACGTGATGAGAGACGTATCCAGACTGACGGCGATCCTCGGCCTTGCGGTGGTGCTGTGTCTCGCGCACCCCTCGAATGTCTTCGCGCAAGGGGAGGCACTGGCCAGCGCGAAACGGCCGACAGGTCCGGCCAAGCCGACGCCGCGCAGCGCGGACGGCAAAGTCGATCTCTCAGGGATCTGGGGCCCGGATGCGCATTTCATCTACGACATCAACGAAGCGCTCAAGCCAGGCGAGACGTTGCCCATTCAACCATGGGCGCTGAAGATGACGGTCGAGCGGCCATCGAAGGACGATCCCGAAGCGCTGTGCCTGCCGACCGGCGTGCCGCGACAGGCGCCGTATCCATGGCGCATCGTGCAGACGCCGACGCACATCTTCTTCCTGTTCGAAGGGAACATCCACAGCTTCCGCCAGATCCTCATGAACGGAAAACATCCCGATGATCCGGATCCCTCGTGGTACGGTCACTCGATCGGGAAGTGGGAAGGCGACACGCTCGTGGTCGACAGCGTCGGATTCAACGACAAGTTCTGGTTCGATTTCGCGGGACATCCGCACACGGAAAAGCTGCACGTGATCGAGCGGTTCCATCGGCCCGACTTCAACACGCTCACCTATGAAGTTACGATCGACGATCCGGGCGCGTACACGCGACCGTTTACGATGGTCGGGAAGAGCGCGTATCAGTCCAACACGGAGCTGATGGAATACATCTGCAACGAGAACAACCAGGACATCTCGCACATCGTCGGGAAGGATCCGCGGAACAAATACTCGAAAGAGCCGCGGTAAACTCCCAATTTCCTGACGCTGGAACCAACGCCCAACTCCCACAGCGATCGTGAGCTTGGGAGTTGGATCGGGCGTAAGAGGTTTGGGAGTTGGGAGTTATCCGATCGGCGGGCGCAGCTTGGGCACCTCGGTCTCTGGCGAGTGTCGTTCGTAGAGATCGCCGCGCACGTCAACACGATAATCGCCGACGGCCTCATCCACTTCGTTGCCGAATACATCGATGCCGCTCAGGCTGTCGGCGTCGCGATCCGGAACACCGCTGTAATCGAACTCGGAGACAAGCCGGTCCGGAATAGGGGTCACGGAGGACGGGGACGCCGCGCTCGGCGAGACGCTATGCGCGCCGATCAGAAACGCCAGCGCAACCACGATACCGATCACACGAACGAGGCTCATCGAGACGTGCCCCCTGGAGGCCGTGTCGAAGCAACCACGGTGCCACGGCCGTGTTCGCTGGCACGGCCGTTGCGACACGAGCGAACAAGAAAGCAGGGACCCGCGTGATCCGAGCTCATCGTCACGTCTTTGTTGCGGCTGTGGTTGTGCTCTCGCTCTGCATCTGGACCACGGTCGGGGCGACCGTCTGGTTCGTCCACGATGTGACTACCGACCTGCCCGACGACAACGGGCTGCGCGAGGTCACCGCGATGGCGCAGGCGACGACGCTGCTCGATATCCACGGACAGCCGGCGTTCACGATCTATCGGGAGCAGCGGATCGAGGTCCCGCTCTCGCGGATCTCGCAGAATCTCGTGCGTGCCGTGCTCGCCGTCGAGGACCAGCGGTTCTACGAGCACGGCGGCGTCGATGTGATTCGCATAGCAGGGGCGGCACTCTCCAACCTGCGACAGGGACGTGCGGCTCAGGGCGGAAGCACCCTCACACAGCAGCTCGCCCGGCAAAGCTTTCTGACGCCAGACAAGACGCTCCGCAGAAAACTTTCCGAGGTGGTCGTGGCAGCACGCCTCGAGCAGCAGTTCAGCAAGGACGACATCCTCCGGCTGTATCTGAACAAGGTGTATTTCGGTGACGGCCTGTATGGCGTCGAGGCGGCGTCGCTTGGGTACTTCGGGAAACACGCCGCCGATGTCAGTGTGGCGGAGGCTGCCCTGCTCGCCGGGCTCGTCAAATCGCCATCGACCTACGCGCCCACCGTCAGCGTCGAACGCGCGCTCGCGCGGCGGAACGTCGTGCTCCAGGAAATGCGCCAGGCGCACGCCATCGACCGAACCGCCTATCAGACGGCCGTCAATACGCCAGTTCAGCTCGTCGACAGCCTGCGACGCGAAGAAGGGTTCGGACAGTACTTCAAGGAAGAAGTCCGCAAACAGCTCGTGCAGAAATTCGGCAGCGACCGCGTCTATCAGGGCGGGCTGAAGGTCTACACGACGATCGATCCCGACGTGCAGAAAGCAGCGGAGGACGAGGTCCGGCGATCGCTGGCCGAGATCGAGCAGCGGGCGAAGCGTCGCGGATCCACGGATGCGGCGCGCGTGAACGCGGATGCGACGTCACCCGATCCGCTGCAGGCGGCCCTGGTCGCGATGGATCCGGCGACCGGTGAAGTTCGCGCGATGGTCGGCGGCCGCGACTTCGACGAGAGCCATTTCAATCGCGCGACGCAGGCGAAGCGCCAGGCGGGATCGGCCTTCAAACCATTCGTTTACGCGGCGGCGCTCGAGCGCGGTTACACGCCGGGGACAGTCATCACGAATCTCAACGATCCAATCATGACGCTGCAGGGCGCCTGGGTACCGGAAGACGGGCACTCGTCGAGCGATTCGATGACGATGCGACAGGCGTTGAAGCTGTCGAGCAACCGCGCGGCAGTCCGCATGCTCGACGACGTCGGCATCCCGGTGACGGTGCAGTACGCGCAGCGGCTTGGCGTCGGGTCGATCCCGAGCGTTCCATCGCTCGCGCTCGGATCGGGTGAGGTGACGCTGGTCTCCATGACCTCGGCATACGCGGCGTTCGCGAATCAGGGGATGGTTCCGACGCCGACGTTGATCCGCCGCGTCGAATCGATGCGGGGAGAAGTGTTGTACGACGGTGCACAGCCGGCGCATCGTGCGGTCAGCGAATCGACCGCGTTTCTGATGACGTCGATGCTGGCCGACGTGATCAACTCCGGTACCGCGTGGCCGGCTCGTCGCGTGGGCTTCACGCTGCCTGCCGCGGGAAAGACGGGAACGACGAACGATTATCACGACGCGTGGTTCGTCGGCTACACGCCGCATCTCGTGGCGGGCGTGTGGGTGGGCTACGACCAGCCGCGCACGATCATGCGGAACGGCTACGCCGCCGATCTCGCGGTTCCGATGTGGGGACGATTCATGATGGCTGCGACCCACAACGAAGAGCCCGACTGGTTCAAGCCGCCGTCCGACGTCGGGAGCGCGACGATCTGCCGCCTCAGTGGCAAGCTCGCCACCGATGGCTGCCGCACCGCCGAAGCCATCGACGATGAGGGCAACCTGACGATCAAGTCGATGGCGTACACGGAGTATTTCGTCCGCGGCACCGAGCCGACCGACTACTGTCCGCTGCACAGCAGCTATGGCAACGCCGGATTCGCGACGGTAGCGACGACTGGCACCTCGCCTGCTCCGGTGAGCGCACCGGCATCGCCGACGCCGGTTCCTCCTCCGCCCCCACCGACTCCGACGCCGCGTTCGACCGCTCAGCCTGCGATTGCCGAACGAGAGAACGAGCCGCAGCCAACGAAGCGTCGCGGCTTCTGGGGCCGCATCTTCCATCGCGAAGGCGACAAGGATCAGAAGGCGAGCCAGCCGAAGGAGAGCAGGGACACGCGATAAGCTATCTCTCATGACCTTTCGGTCGATAGCAGGTCATCGACGGTTGGTGACCTTGCTGTCGGGCGCGATCGCCCGCGACACGTTGCCCCCTGCCATGCTGTTCGCGGGACCTGCCGGGATCGGCAAGCGGCGGGTCGCTCTCGCATTAGCGTCGGCCATCAACTGCCTCGCGCCTGTTTCAACGCCAACAGCGCCACGCGACGCCTGCGGTCAATGCGCGTCGTGCCGGCGCATCGCGCGCGGCGTGCATCCGGACGTCATCGTCATCGAGCCGGGAGACAGCGGGACGATCAAGATCGATGAGGTGCGCGACGTGATCAAGCGCGCCGGCTATCGGCCGTTCGAAGCGCGGCGACGCGTGGTCATCGTCGACGAGGCAGACGCGCTGGTGCAGGCGGCACAGAACGCGCTGCTGAAGACACTCGAAGAGCCGCCGTCGGCGTCGGTGTTCGTCCTCCTCTCGTCGATGCCCGACGCGCTGCTGCCGACCGTCTTGTCGCGAACTCCGCGCCTGCGGTTCGGGCCGTTGTCGGCGACCGACATCGCAGAAGTTCTCGTGCGCGAGCACGGCTACGAGGAGGCCGATGCGCGGGCGGCTGCCGCCGATGCGGAGGGGAGCGTTGCCCGTGCTCTGTCCGTGGAGTCGACGGACGTCGTGGAAGCGCGCGATACCGCGCAGCGTCTGCTGCAGCAGGCGGCGCGCATCACCGATCCGGTGCGGCGGCTCGACCTCGTGAAGGATCTCACCGGGAAGAAGACCACGCCCGCCGCGGAGCGCGAGCAGTTGTCGGCATGTCTGCGTGTGATGGGGTCGCTGCTGCGGGACATCGGCGTGCTCGCGCAGCACGGTGATGCGGACCTGCTGGCGAACGTCGATCTCCGCTCTGAACTGGACCGCCTGACGCAAAGTTATGACAGCGAGCGCAGCGTGCGTGCCTACGCCGCGGTCGATCAGGCGCTTGCGGCGATCGAGCGCAACGCGAGCCCGAAGGTGGTCGCCGACTGGCTCGTCCTTCAGCTATGAAACCGCGCGTGGCGATCACGGTCGGCGATCCCGCAGGGATCGGTCCCGAGATCGCGGGCAAAGCGGCGGACGATCCGCGTGTCCGTGAGGTCTGCGATCCGATCGTGTATGCGCCGCCGGATCCGTCGGTCTTCGAGGCCGGCGTGGTTTCGGCGGAGGCGGGCCGCGCCGCATACGACGTCCTGTGCACCGCGGTTCGAGATGCGCAAGCAGGTACGGTCGACGCGATCGCGACCGCACCTGTCAGCAAGCTCGCATTTGCGCGTGCGGGACTGCCGTGGAAGGGGCACACCGATCTGCTCGGCCATCTGACCGGCAGCCGCCGAGTCGCGATGATGTTCTGGTCGTCGCCGTTGAAGGTCGTCCTGGCGACCGTGCACGTGCCGCTCTCCGAGGTGCCACGCGTGCTGACGCGCGCGGTGTTGGAGGACGCGATCGATCTCACCGCGCAGGAGCTGCCTCGGTTCGGCATCGCACGGCCACGGCTGGCACTGGCAGGACTCAATCCACACGCCGGAGAGGAAGGCGTGCTCGGCGACGAGGAGCAGCGCGTGCTGGGTCCTGCCGTGCGAGGTGCGCGCGAGCGTGGCATCGACATCGCGGGGCCGTTTCCCGGCGACACGATTTTCGTCCGCGCGTCGCGTGCTGAGTTCGACGCCGTCATCGCCTGCTATCACGATCAAGGACTGATTCCCGTCAAGCTGCTGGCATTCGGACATTCGGTCAACGTCACGCTTGGCCTGCCGATCGTGCGCACGTCGGTCGATCACGGGACCGCGTTCGACATTGCTGGAAAGAACATCGCCGACCCGACCAGCATGATCGAGGCGACCCTGCTCGCCGCGACCCTGGCTCGCGTTCCCGTTTCGAAAGGATGACGCCGCCCCGCTCTGAGGAGCTCGTTCCATGGCACATCCGCGATATCGACCTACCGCCATTCGATCCGTTGAACCGGCGCGGTGCCGAGTTGCGCGCCGCCGGTCATCAGGTAATCTCCCTCGGTCAGGCGCTGCCATTCTTTCCACCGCCTTCCTCTGCGCTGGCAGCGGCCCGAGCCGCGCTCGACACGCCGCGGGTCAACGCGTATGCCACGGATCCGGGTCTGCCATCGCTGCGCGGCATACTTGCCGAGCGCCTTCACGGACACCTCGGCATCGACTGCACGCGAGACGACGTTCTGATTACTGCCGGCGCGAACCACGCGTTCACGTTGATGCTGATGACGCTCGTGAGTCCAGGTGACGAGGTGGTGCTGCCGGCGCCGTTCTTCACCAACCACGAGATGGCCGTTCGCGCGCACGGCGCCACGCCGATCGAAGCGCTGGTTGGCGATCGCGAAACGTTCGACACTACCTGGGAGGACATCGCGCCGTTCCTGACGTCGCGGACGACGATGGTGGAGCTGTGCACGCCGAGCAATCCAACGGGCGCGACATTGCGGGCGGAGGAGGGCCGTCGCATCGCCCGCGAGCTGGCCGCGCGCGGCATCGTGTTCCTCAGCGACGAGACCTATATGGGCTTCGTCTACGAGGGAGCGCATTGGAGCGTCGGGACCGTCGATGCCTGGCGCGACAACGTCGTCCTGCTCGGAACATGTTCCAAGTCGTTCGGGATGATGGGCTGGCGCGTCGGGTATGCGGTTGCGGATCGATCGATCTGCGAGCAGGCCGTGAAGATCCAGGACGCGATGATCATCTGCGCGCCGATGATCGGCCAGATTGCGGCGGAAGCTGCCATGAGCGAGTCCTGGGACTATCCGTCGACATTTCGTGGCGACTTGCTCGAGCGACGAGAGGTCCTGGCGCGCGGGGTCGCAGATATTCCGTCGCTGCACTGGACGCCCGCAGCCGGCGCGCTGTTCGGGCTGGTGCGGATCGACGGATGTTATGATTCTGCCGCTTTGGCCACCGAGATCCTCGAGCGCGTGCACGTCATCACGATTCCCGGCGCCGCCTTCGGCGGCAGCGGCGAGGGTTTCCTCCGTATGTCCTTCGGCGCGGCGAGCGTCAGCGATCTCGAAGAAGCTGTCCGACGCCTGCGCGGCTTCTTCGCGTCGCGATGAGCACACTGCGCACTGGACGGATTGCCGGCGTCTTCGTCGCGGCCTTTGCGATTGCGACGGCCGTTGCCGCCGGCGTTCTGTCGCTGACGCTCTCGAGCGATCCCGTTCCGATACATGTCCGCTGGAAGCAGGGAGTGAGCGACGTCGAACGCACCGGCCTCGAGCGGCAGTTCGGGTTGACGGACGGCGAGTTCAGGGAAGGAACGACCTACGCGTATCGGCTGACGAACACGTCGACGGACAACATCCGCGCGCTCGTGCAGCACCCGCGCGTCGACGACACGGCGGAGCTCAATCGGATCCGGTATCGCCCGCGATTCTCGAACGATCGGGAGCGGCGGCTGCTCGTGTTCTCCGTCGTGGGAGGCGCGATCATCAGCGTGATTGTGATGGTCATGCCCGCGACGTGGAAGAAGTTCGGCCTGTTGGGTAGCCAGGTTGCTGGGCAGATAGGTAGCTAGGTAAATGCACTTGTCTTTGGCCTCAGCTCGGCGATGCAATTAGCTACGAGCCTGGCTTCCTCCCTACCCAGCCACCCAGCCACCCAGCTACCTAGCCACCTAGCCACCTAGCCACCAGCCACCCAGCTACCCAGCTACCCCGCCGAGCCGTTGCAGCAACCACGCCTTTGCCATCGTCCAATCGCGCTCCACGGTCGCCGTCGAGACGCCGAGTGCGTCGGACGTTTCCGCAATGCTCAAGCCGGCGAAGAACCGCAGTTCTACGACGCGGGCGACGCGCTCATCGAGGGAGGCCAGTTCCGTCAGTGCCTCGTCGACGGCGAGCACCTCGAGGACCCTCTTCTCCGCACCTGCGATGTCTCCGAGGCTGAGCACCGTCATTCCGCCGCCGCGTTTGAGCGCCTGCTTCCGGCGAGCATGATCGACGAGGATCTCGCGCATCAGACGCGCCGCCATCGCGAAGAAATGCGTTCGGTTCGCGAGCGTCATGCGCTCCAGACCGACCAGCCGTAAGTACGCCTCGTGCACGAGTGCCGTGGTTTGCAGCGTGTGGCCGACGCCTTCGTTGCGGAGACGGGCGCTCGCGACCCGTCGCAGTTCCTGGTACACGATCGGGATCAGGCGCTCGAGTGCCGCCTGGTCACCACGGCGCCATTCGGCGAGAAGATTCGTCACGTTCGGATCGCCGGAATCCACGGGCATCGCGCGGCAAAGCGTACATCGAGATCGGCTAGAATCGCCCGGCGATCCAGCGCCATGCCGCCACAGCATACCGACGACTGGAAGCGAGTTCGCGCGGTCTTCGAAGGGGCATTGGCGCAGCCTGCCGAGCAACGCCGCTCCTTCGTCGCGGAGTGCTGCCGCGACGAGCCGGCGATTCACGATCAGGTCATTGGGCTGCTCGCCACACACGACCGGGCCGGTACCTTTCTCGAAACACCAGCGGGCGTCCTGCTAGGCCATACCGCAAGCAGCGGCGCAGCGGTCGACACGAATATCGGACGGGTCATCGGCTCCTACTGCATCGAATCGTGCATTGGCCACGGCGGCATGGGCTCGGTCTACCGGGCGGTGCGCGACGATGACGCGTTCCGCAAGATCGTTGCGCTGAAGCTGGTCCGTGGCGGCCGGCACTCCGAGTACTTCGAGCGGCGCTTCCTCCTCGAGCGAAAGATCCTGGCGGGCCTCCAGCATCCCAACATCGCGACGGTGCTCGACGGCGGCACGACCGACACGGGCGAGCCTTACCTGGTGATGGAGTACGTGGAGGGGCAGCCGATCACCGAGTTCTGCGCGGCGCGCGCGGCGGCGATCTCGGAGCGCGTGGCGCTGTTCCGGATCGTCTGCGCGGCCGTCCAGTATGCACACCAGAACCTGGTGATCCACCGCGATATCAAGCCCGCGAACGTGCTGGTCGACCGTCAGGGCGTCCCGAAGCTGGTCGACTTCGGCATCGCCAAGCTGCTGACGTCAGGAGCCGAGGCCGACGCGGCGCTGACCGCGACCATGGTTCCGGTGATGACGCCCGAGTACGCGAGCCCGGAGCAGGTCACGGGGCAGACGGTGACCACCGCCAGCGACGTCTACTCTTTAGGCGTCCTGCTCTACGAGTTGCTGGCGGGCCGGCGGCCGTACGAGGTGCAGGCCGAATCGCTCACGGCGATCGTGAAGGCCGTGTGCGAAACCGAAGCCGTCGCTCCCAGCGAAGCCGCCCAGGGGCGAAACCGTGCGACCCTGCGCGGCGACCTGGACACCATCGTCTTGAAGGCGCTGCGCAAGGAGCCCGAGCGGCGGTACCAGAGCGCTGGCGAGCTGTCGGACGATCTCCGGCGCCACTTGGAAGGACGGCCGGTTGCGGCCAGGGCCGACACGCTCGGCTACCGAGCGGGGAAGTTCGTGCGCCGAAACCGCGCCGCCGTGACTGCGGCCGTGCTGATCGCGGCCAGCCTCATCGCCGGGATCGTGACGACCACGTGGCAGGCTCGTCTCGCCGAGCGGCGGTTCGACGAGGCCCGACGGCTGATCCACTCGGTCATCTTCGACATCCAGCCGAAGCTGGGCGCCGTGCCTGGTACGACGCAGCTGCGCAAGGAACTGGTCGAGAGCACGCTCGGATACTTGGTCGCGCTGGCCCGCGACGCCGGCGACGACCCGCGACTCCTGCGCGAGCTGTCCGCCTCGTATGTGCAGCTTGCCCGCGTCCAGGGCATCCAGGGCGACGCCAACGTCGGGGACATCCGGGCTGCCCGCCGGACGTTGGGCGAAGCGGAGAAGCTCGTCGCGCGGCTGTCGAAGCTCGATCCCGACGGACCCGAGTCGCTGCACGAGGCAGTGGTGCTGGAGCGCTATCTCGCGCTCAGCTTTCTCTACGAGGCGGCGTACGCGCCCGCGCGGCAGCATGCCCGGCGGGCCGTCGAGCTCGCCGAGCGAGCGGTGACGATCCGGCCAGACTTCCAGGCGCGCGAGGATCTGGCCGACACGCATCGCACCCTCGCGAACTCGTCGGACTCCGCCGAGGAGTTCGCCCGCAGCCAGCAGATCTACGAGTTGCTCCTGCGCGAGAAGCCCGACGAGCCGCGCATTCTCCGCAACCTGTCGCAGGTCTACAAGTACGCAGCCGGCCTCCACTATCAGAAGGGCGAGGACCGCGCCGGCCTCGACCTCATTGCCAAGGCGCATACGATCGACGAGAAGCTGCTTGCCGCCGATCCCGAGAACCCGCAGGCACAGGACGACCTCTCGTTCTCGCTGAACCAACTCAGTTGGGGTTACTCGAAGTTGGGTGACGTGGCCGCGGCCCTCGCGGTCAGCGAGCAAAGCCTGGCCATACGGGAGCGAATCGTCGCTCAGAATCCGGGAGAGGCCCGCGCAGACGAGAGGCTCGGGTACGTGCTGAGGGCCATCGCGCTCCTGCGACGGAAGACGGGCGACCGTGTCGCCGCGCGGCGGGATTACACGCGGGCCCATGCGATCTATACCGACGTCCGCACCCGTGGCTACGGCGGGGCGTACGCGGCATCCGAGCTCGGGTCCACTGAGCTGGAGCTCGGCGACCTCGAATCCGAGGACGGGCACGCCGAGGAAGCCTGCCGCTGGTACCGCCAGTCGGCCGCGGTCTTCGACGAATTGGCGGCCCGTGGCGCGCTGCGATCCGACAGCCACGAAGAGGCCGAGAAGGCCCGCCGCGCGGCGACCGCCTGCGGGCGATGAGCCGCCCCCTCGCCGTCGTTCACTAGCCTCTCGCTCGCCAAGGCCCCAACACACACGACGCCGACGTTCTTGCGCTGATGAGGGAACGCAGCGTTCTTTTGCGCCTTTCCTCGTGTCGGAACGAAACGAGGGGGAGCAGGGGTTATGAAACGAACGGTACTGGCAGTGATTTCGGCATTCGCTCTTTCGTTGGCCTCCTCGGCACACGCCGCGCCAATTACGATCGTTGACACGGGGCCAGCGAGTGGACCGTTCAACTGGGATCTCGGCACTTCTGTCGTCGATTCAGCCGAAGTGTGGTTGGCCGCAGAGTTCGACGTCAGTGCTCCAGTTATGGTGACGAGCGTCGAAGGATGGATCAGCCCTGTTATCAGCGGCGATGTCGCGTTCAGCATCTATTCGGATGGCGGCGAGTGGCCCGGAGTGTTGCTCCACTCCTCAGTCGTCACCTTAGCCGCGGCCGTCGGCCCTTCATGGCTTGGCGCGACTGGTCTCGGTTGGGTGCTCGCTCCTGGAACGTACTGGGTGACGTACGAAACGCCCGCAGCCAGCACCTTCTCCGGCAGCATGCCGTCGTCGAGCGGTAGCCCTCTCGGGAATGAAGCGTTTCAGGTCCACAACGGCCCATATCCCTTGTGGTCTGAAGACGACAGCATCGACCTCGGCGTCCGAATTCTGGGCGACGATGAGATCACGTCGGTCCCTGAACCCGCATCCCTGTTGCTGGTTGGATCCGGTCTGCTGGGCCTGTATGTCCACCGGCGTCGGTAGTCCGGATAGACGCCGCGGCCGTCTCACCGCCGGCATTCCTTTGCGCCTTCCTTGTGACGGGCTGATCACGTGTATCGCAAGACGGAGCCTTCGCGGTGCGGAGCGTCGGGTTCATGAGGGAGTTTGGTCTCGTCTTGCGCCTATCCCCGTGGACGTTGAGCGCGACGTCGCGTTTTCTCGAACCCCTACGGCACGGAGGTAACTGGACATGCGCCCGACTACACGATGCCACTGGCGAAGACATCTCGCGACTCTCGCGGCGCTGACCATCTGGTGCCTGGCCACAGACATTTCGGCGCAGACTGCACGAACCCCGCAGCGGCCGCGTCAGACCACCCCGCGGCAGCCACAGCCCGCGACACCGACGCCCGTGTCCCCCGCAACGAAACCCGCTGAACCGGTTGCGCCGCCTGTGCCGCCTCCGGAAGACGTGCGCTTCACGAGCGTCTACCGGACCGGTGAACAGCACACGGAAACGTTGACGTTCATCAAGGGACCGCGCGAGCGCTACGAGTTCAAGGACATGGTGCTGCTGAAGCAGCGCGACCAGAAGCGCACCGTCCAGATCAGCAGGGCCGCCAACACGTATCTCGTCGCGCCCGATGGCATGCCAATGGTGCCGGCCATTACGGGCGCCGCGCCGGAAGCACCACCGCGCCCCGCCGGAGTAATTACCGTCGCGACGACGATCGTCGACACCGGCGAGCGGAAGTCGGCATTTGGCCAACAGGCTCGTCACGTCAAAGTGATGATCGACAAGCAGCCGATGCCAGGTGCGTGTGACACCTCGAAGCAGCGCATCGAGACCGACGGCTGGTACATCGACGCTCCGCTGACGATCGCCAACCAGTCCGCTCCTGGATCGGAACAGACAGCGCTTCCCGGCGGCTGCGCCGATCAGATTCAGGCAACGAGCAACGGCGATCCCAAGGCCCTCGGATTTCCAATCGCTTACACCACGACCGTGACTGGAGACGATGGCAAACCGGTGGTTGCGTCGATGGAAGTCACCGAGTTCGAGACAACGACGCTCGACCCGGCGCTCTTCGAGATCCCACCCGGATTGAATGCGGCGATGAACCTGCGCGAGCTGTCGAAGGCGCTCAGCGACGCCAATGAGGTGAAGATTGCGGCGAGCACCGCGACGCCTCCGGCTGCGCCGACCCCGAAAACACCAGGCGTCATTCGCATCGGCGTTCCCGAGCTCACCAACAAGACCACGCAGGCCGTGGACACGCGCGGGCTGCGCCAACGCTTGACCGACGACCTCTCCGAACTGAAGTTCGACGCGGTGCCCATGGTCGCGGCGCCGCCGGCGGAGTTGCTGAAGCGCGCGGGCGAGTCGGGCTACGACTATGTGCTGCTTGCCGATGTGACGGAGCTCAAGGTGAACAAACCGGGCAAGTTCGGTGGCCTGATGGGCGCGGCGTCGAGTGTCGCGGGCGGTGGCGGCGGAATCACCGGTGCCGCGGCCGGCGCCGCCGCCGGGGCGGCAAGCGCGCCGAAGGAGAACACCGAGTCGACGATCGCCATCAAGCTCCTGCAACCCGACGGCAAGCCACGTCTAGCAACCGTCGCGAAGGGAAAGGACGGGAGCGGCTTCAGCCTGAAGACCGGACTTGGCATCGCGAAGTTCGCAGGCGGGATGTATCTCAGCATGATGGCCGGGCCGATGATGATGACCCGATTGAACAGCATGGGTGCGACCAACATGGGAGGCATGGGAATGCTTGGCAATCCGCTGCTGTATCGCATGCAGGGCGCCGGTCTCGATGGCCTCGGTAAAGGCCTCGGCATGGATGCGACCGCCGGCGCCGCGTCATTCGTCATGGGAACGGCGATGCAGATGAACGACCTTGGCGGCTTCGTGGGCGTGCCCGGGCAGGGACCGTCGTACGACGAATCGCTCGGGGAAGCCATACAGAACGCAGCAAAGGCCGTGGACAAGGCACTGCAGAAGAAGTGAGTCATGCGCATGCTTCAACGAAGTCTCCTGCTCGCCCTGCTGACGCTCGTTGTGCCGTCCTCGATATTTGCGCAAGCTGCGGCGCTGCAAGGGTGGACCGGATGGGCTCACTGCCAGATCACGATCCACGCGCCTGGCTACTCGCATAGCGAGACACACGTGTGGAAGGCGGCCGGAGCGCCAACCAAAAACGGCAACGTGGAGATCGTTCCGATGGCGTGGACCGTCACCGGCAGCGGTTCCCTGCAGCGGACGAACGGACCAACGACGGTGACGGCATCGTGGACCGTCAACGGTACGCTCGGGAATCTGACGATGGGTTCCACACTCCACTTGGACCGCATCACGATTCAGCGATGGACGAATCATGGTCCTGCCAGGGGAGCGCTAACCGGTACCGAGGTCAGCACGACGAACGGTGTGCCGCGGTCACGCTTTGTCGTGCTCGACGTTCAGCAGTGGGCGTTTCCGGGCATCGAAGGCGCGACGACGAGCACGCGCATGACGGGTTCCAACACGTTGCCGTTCGATGGTGCTCGGGGTCCGATGAACCCGCCTCCTGGTTCGATGGGATCGGCGGCGTGTTCGTGGGACTTTGCGCGGGGCAACTCGCAGCCGACGCCGGCGCCGACCGGTGATGCGCTCGTCGGGAGTGGGACCACTGGAGGCACGACGACCGGAGGCACGACCGGAGGTACGACTGGAGGCACGATGGCTGCGGGCGCGGGCGGCAGTGCCGATGTCAGTGTCGGCGTGAACCTGCGATCGACGCCGCCCTATGTCGCGCCCGCGAATGGAAAGCTCACATACGACCTCGCCATCTGGAACAAGGGTCCGAGCGCTGCTGACGGGGCGATGCTCAAGGTAAGCGCGACCGCCGGGCCTGCGAATTGGAGCAATGTCGTCTGCTTCGTCAGTTCGGGGCCAGCGCCAGTACCCTGTCCGTCCGGTACGATTCAGAGTGGTCTTGCACTCCCAAGCCTGCCTCCCAACAGTGGGTTCAAGGTCTGGTTTGACGCGGCAGTACCAGAAGCGCTCGGCAGCAACCTGAGCGTGACTGCAACGGTCACGCTGCCCGCCGGTGTGACGGATCTGAAACCGAGCGACAACTCGCACACCCTGACAGTTCCAATCGTCGCCGCCACGTCGACCGGTGGAAGCGCTGATCTCTCAGCGTCGATCGCCCCCGCACCCATTCCGTGGCCGGCCTCATGGCCAGCAAACGGAAACGTCCAATACGTGCTGCTGGTCGCCAACTTAGGACCAGGTCAGGCGGACGGCACGACTGTCAGCGTCCCTGCTTCGTCCGGACTGACGAAGACAGCAATCGGGTGCGGGAATGGCGGCGGTGCACAATTCGTGAGCCCGACGGTCGCGGAGATCGAGAGCGGGTTCCTCATTCCGACGCTTCCCGCGGGCGGTCGCATGCAATGTGTGATCACCGCGAACGTCACGGGGACTGTCGGAAGCACCGTCACGACGATCATCACGGTGACGACACCCGGCGGGGTGAGCGATCCAAACCCCACAAACAACACCGGGAGATACACGCTGCCGATCGCTCCCGCAGCCGTCTCCGCCACTGCCGATCTCGGGATTGGAGTCTCCGCAGTGGCTCCAAACGTGGCGGCGGCGCCCGCGTCGTGGCCGGCGAATGGAACGGCATCCTACAACGCACAGTTCGTGAACTCCGGACCGGCTGCGGCGAACGGCGCAGTGATCAGAATCCCCGCCAGTGCAGGTCTCTCCAAGACGAGCGTGACCTGTGATGTCAGCGGCGGCGCGCAATGTCCTGCCGGTCTGACGGTGAATCAACTCGAGAGCGGCGTGACGATCCCGAGTTTCCCTCCTGGCAGCTCCGTGTTCATCACCTTCAGTGCGGTTGTGACAGGAGCGGTTGGCAGCACGGTGACGATGGTGGCGACAGTCACCGGATCGCAAGGTGTGAGCGATCCGAATCCCGCAAACAACACGGCGACGAACACCCTGCCGGTTAGGTAGCGGCGTGCGACACACGGTAGCTAAGTAGCTGGGTCGCTAGGTAGCTGGGTCGCTGGGGAAAAACACTTGTCAACATTGCCGCGTCGAAAGCCGCATTTAGACAAGTGCATTTACCCAGCAACCTATCAGCCTAGCCACCTAACCTTAGCTACGTGCTATCCGCCCAGCTACCCAGCTACCTAGTCGGCGGCGCGGCGTGGCACGTGCCGCTGCCGAAATCGCGGTCCGCACCGTCGGTCGCCACGAAGCGCCACGTGTAATCATCCGATCCGAGCGTCAGGACGAGCACGCCCCACGTGCCGGCGATGACCGTTTCGCCGTACTGCGGCGATGGACGGTCGAACAGCCGCGCGCCTCCGGTTCCGGCAATCACCTCGCGGATGCCGTACTTCGGGTCCGGTGTGCCGGTCGGCGTCATCGGCGGAAACGCTGCGTAGAAATGCTCGTGGCCGTTGACGATGAGGTCGACGCCGTTGCGATAGAGCACATCCCACAGCTTCTGCATGCGCTGCGCGGCGTACATGCCAGACGAGAACAGCGGGCGATGGAAGTAGGCGAGCGAGCACTGCGTCGGATGCTGCTGCAGGTCGCGCTGCATCCATTCGAGCTGCGCCGGGCGCATCGACTCGGGCAGCTCGCTGTTCAACGAGAGGATGTGCCATGCGCCGCGATCGTACGAGTAGTAGCCGAGGCCGCCCGGTCCCGCGGCCGCTCCGAAATACTCGTAGTAGTAGGGCGGATTCGTCTCGTAGTCGTGATTGCCGGGGCTCGGCATGAGACTGCCTTTGATGGGTCCCCATGTCGCGTTGAAGCAGTCGTACTCCCCTCGCTTGCCGCTGTCGTTCGAGTTGTCGCCGAGGGTGAAACCCGTGCCGCGCGTTTCGGCGAGGAGCCGCTCCATCAGCTTTCCCGTCAGCATCGATCCTTCGAGACCGCATTGCGTGATGTCGCCGGCGCCGACGAGGACGGCCGATGGCGCGATGACGGCCGGTGACGGTGGCGTCGGGTCTGCCACCGGAGTGGGTTCCGGTGTCGGGACCGTGGCGGTGGCAACCGAAGACGGTGCTGTGGGCGCCGAGGTCAACGCCGACCCGCCGCAGGCGCAGAAGATCACTGCGCAGCTGAATGCTGCACCGAGTGCGAGCCACTTGGGAAGCATGATGAGCGCGGCAGAGGTTAACACGGTTGTTACGATTGCCGCGCAGACATTTATGCGCAGGTTCCGCGCTCGCTGTGACTTTATGGCCAGCTCTGCACGGAGATTCGCAGGGCGCGCAGGGGCTGAACAGTTATTGTTCGCGAAAGGCGTTTGTCAGCGGGTATCGCCGGTCCCGTCCAAAGCTCTTGCGGGTGATCTTGACCCCGGGAGGAGCCTGTCGCCGTTTGTACTCCGCCGTATAGACCAACCGCTGCACGCGCACGACCGTTTCGCGAGCGAACCCTCGCGCGGTAATCGTCTCGACGCTGGCCTCCTCTTCGATCAGCGCATGCAGGATCGCGTCGAGCTCGTCATACGGCGGCAACGAATCCTGATCGGTCTGATTCGGTCGGAGCTCGGCGGTCGGGGCTTTGGTGATCGACGACTCCGGTATCACTCTCCCGGAGGGACCATGCGCCCCCACCGGCACGTGCGCGTTCCTCCATCGCGAAAGCTGGTAGACCTCGGTCTTGTAGACATCTTTCAGCAGGGAATACCCGCCGCACATGTCTCCGTAGAGCGTCGCGTAGCCGACCGACATCTCCGACTTGTTGCCCGTGGTGATCAGCAGATCGCCGAACTTGTTCGACAGCGCCATCAACAGCACGCCGCGCGCGCGCGCCTGCAGGTTCTCCTCGGTGACGTCTCGCTTCCGATCGACGAAGAGCGGTTTCAGCGTCGACTCGAACTCGTCGACGATCGACTGGATGGGAATCGTTTCCAGACGCAGACCTAGCAGCGACGCGGTTTCATCGGCATCGTCCAGGCTGGCGGTGCTCGTGAATCGCGACGGCAACCGAACGCCGCGAACATGATCCGCGCCGAGCGCGTCGACGGCAACGGCGGCAGTCAACGCCGAATCGATCCCGCCTGACAGACCGATCACCACCCCCGGAAAGCGGTTCTTGCGCGCGTAGTCACGCATCCCGAGCATCATCGCGTTGTACACCGACGCCAGCCGTGGCTCCTCGGGACACGTTCGCTGCGGCTCGCAGCGATAGACCGCGCCCTGCCGCGTCCACTGCGTCAGCACGATCGACTCGCGCCAGAACGGCAGCAGCTGGGCGAGAGTGCCATCCGCGTTCATCACGAACGATCCGCCATCGAACACGAGCTCGTCCTGGCCGCCGATCTGATTCACGTAGGCGAGCGCGAGACCTGTTTCGGCGGCCCGCCGGCGAGCGAGATCGAGCCGTTGATGGAACTTGTCGACTTCGAACGGGGAGCCGTTGGGCACGAGCAGCAGTTCGGCGCCACGGTCGGCGAGCGCTCTCGTCGCGGTGTCGAACCAGATGTCCTCGCAGATTGGCAGTCCGACTCGGTGTCCGTGGAAGGTCACCGGCTCCGGCAGCGGCCCCGGAGAAAACACGCGCTTCTCGTCGAAGACGCCGTAGTTGGGAAGTTCGTGCTTGAACCGAAGTTGCGCGCTGCCGTCGGACACGAGCGCGATGGTGTTGTGCAGTCGACCATCCTCCGTCCACGGCAGCGTGAGCGCAAGCGCCGGGCCCCCCGCTCGACTCTCGTCGACGAGCTCGCGCAGCGTCTGCGCCGCGGCGTCGACGATCGCCGGTCGAAGCACGAGATCTTCCGGCGGGTACCCGACGAGCACGAGCTCGGAGAAAACGACGAGGTCGGCGCCTTGTGCCCGTGCGTCGTCGCGCGCGCGCCGCACGAGCCCCGCGTTGCCACGCACGTCGCCGACGATCGGATTGAGCTGCGCGAGCGCGATCGAAAGCGTCACGTCATCCTTAGATTAGCCGGAAACTCACTTCATAATCGTAGTGGCCGCCTTTGGCCGGCCTTCGAGTCCGCCTGAAGGCGGACACTGCGGATTCGGTGGTGCAACCCGTTCTGGTTACACTGCACAGGAGGCCTGCTGGTTGGGAACCGATCGCGCGACACGAATCAAGGAGCAGTTACCGGCGCCGGTCGTCGCGCTCGCGCGACCGTTGGTCCGCGGTGTCGTGCAGGGTGTCCATCGCGCCCGGCAGATCGTCAGGATGGGTCGCCGCGGCGTGTATCACTGGCAGAAGGAATTCTTCCTGCGTCATCGGCTCGCGCCGTGGGGCGAGGCCACGTTCAATGTCCTCGCGAATGCGCGTGCTCCGAGAGACGCGTATCGACGGCGCCTCATGGCGCGGCGGTTCACCGCCCGGCATGCGAGCGTTCGTCTCTCGGGCGAGACCGGGCACGTGCTGCTGGATCCCCATCAGCTCGAGGGCGTCGACGAGGTCCTGCGGACGTGCCAACGCCTGTTCGCCGCGAAGGTGCCGTCACCGGGATCGATGGCGCGAGACGCGGACGGCAAACGGGGGTTCCTGCGCAACCTGCTGACCAACGACGATCTGCACACGCACACCGAACTGGTTCGCTTTGCCCTGTCGGACCAGTTGCTCGCGGCAGCGGCCGACTATCTTGGAACGATCCCGCATCTCAATCGGGTCGACCTGCTGTACTCGGTGCCCCGAACCGGAGACACACTCGAGGCCAGCCAGTTGTTCCACCTCGACCCCGAAGGCCTGCGCCAGGTCAAGCTGTTCCTGAACGTTCACGACGTCGGCGATCCGGAGGGCCCCTTCACCTTCATTCCAGCGGATGCGAGCCGTCATCTGATTCAGGAGATCCGCGCTCGCCGCCTGCGAGAAGGCGTGCCGGTCGTCGGTCGCTATACCGACGAGGAGATCGGCCAGTTTGGTGGCACCCCGTCGATCGTCGAGGTCCGCGGCAGCGCGGGGACGGGCGTCCTCGTGGACACCTGTCGCTGTCTGCATTGCGGCAGCCGCGTGCAGGCGGGATCGTATCGGCTGTGTCTCTACATCCAGTACTGCACGTCTCGCGAGCAGGGGAACGTGTTCGACATCCAGCAGTTCTCGGACGACCCTGTCCGGTATCTCGCGGTCGTGCGAAGCCGCATGTCGATGGGCGCCAGGATAGCCGCGCCTCATCAGATGTAGCCGCTGGATCATCGCGGCAACCTTCAACTCCCACCTCCCAACTCCCAACTCCCAACTCCCAACTCCCAACTCCCAACTCCCAACTTCCAACTCACTTCCAACTTCCAACTCCCAACTTCCAACGCCCAACCATCGGGGTGGTTTCTACTCGTCGGGCGAGGACGGCCGGAAGTTGGATGTTGGTAGTTGGGAGTTTGTACAATGCATGCCCAGGATGCTGCAGCGCATTACCCGCCCGCTCGCCTACCTCCGTCCGCGTTCGCTGGCGCAGACGCGCAGGACGGTCGAGGAGCTCGTCGCGGACACGCGCAGCTTGCGGCAGGCGGTCAATGCGCTCGCGGAGCACGGATCGGGCAACGGTAATGGCGGATCGGCGGACGTCGGCGCACAACTGGGTGCGATTCGCAATGACCTGACCGAGATTCGCGCGCTCTTGACGACGCTGACCGTGCAGCAGGCGCAACTGCGCGCGATTGCGGAAGCCGACGCGGAGCTCGATCATTACGAGCCGCATCTGTCGCCCATCCTCAACGAGACGCGCATCGCCGAGCATCTGAAGGGATCGATCGGCGCGGCGGTGATGCATTTCGATCCGTTCCCGCACGTCGTCGTTCAGGAGCTGTTTCCTTCAAAGTTCTACGATGCGCTGGTCCGCGGCATTCCGCCCGTGGAGTTGTTCGGCGGACGCGTCAACAAGCGCCAGGCGGTCGTCCCATTCACCATGGGACCGGTGTACGGGCGGCGCGTGTGGCGATTCATGAGCCGTGTCGTCGCCGATCACATCGCGGAGATCGTGACCGCTAAGTTCCGCGAGCCGCTCGCAGCGTGGGTGGCCACGAATTGGCCGGCGCTGGCGCACGATCCGCTTGGCCCCCCGATGAACATGCACGCCAGCGACGGTCGCATCATGCTGCGCGGCGCCGGCTACGACATTCCCCCGCACCGCGATCCGAAGTGGGGGTTCATCACCTGTCTGATCTATCTCGTGCGCCCCGGCGATCTCGAGACGTGGGGCACGGCGCTCTATCGCGTCGATGATGACGTGGAGGCGCTCGGAGCGGCGCCCCACTGGATCAAGCGCGAGCAGTGTCATCTCGTGAGCGAGGTCCCGTTTCGCGCGAATTCCGCATTGATCTTTCTCAACTCCGCGGGCGCTCACGGCGCCTCGATCCCCGAGGACGCGGAGCCGGCCGACCTGCAACGCTACGCGTATCAATTCCGGGTCGGCCCCGATCGGACGGCGATCGCTGCGCTCAAGGCACTGCTTCCCGACGAGCGCCAGAAGGCGTGGGCGGGCAAGCAGAGCGACTACTGATCCCTGGATCGTGGGTGGTGGGTGGTGGGTGGTGGATGGTGGGTTCTTGATTGGTAGTCTGACCCTCGCTGAACCCAAGGCTTCGCGTGAGCAACCACTATCCACCAACGACCATCCACCCACCGACGCCCAGACCCAGGAATGCGCGGTATCGCGGACTCCTCATCATCGCGGTCGCGACCTGCGTCTTCCTGTTCTCATGGGTGTTCCGATTCAACGATCCCGGGGGTGCGTTCGCTGGACTCACCGATGATCACTTCTTCTACGTCGTGCGAGGCTGGCAGATTTTGTTCGGCGAACTGCCTGTGCGCGACTTCGCCGATCACGGCGCGCCGCTGTACTTCTACCTCGCCTGGCTGGTGCAGGCGCTCTTCGGCCGCGGCACGCTCTCCGAGCTGATGTTCTCGACGACGATGCTGGCGCTTGGCGCTGGGTTGATTTTCTGGAGCAGCGCGCGTGCGAGTGGGTCGATCGCCTTCGGGCTCGTTGGTGCGGCGTTCGCAGTCCTGCTCGAGCCGCGCTTCTACAACTACCCGAAGATTCTCGTTTACGCCGTGGCGGTACCACTGCTGTGGTCGTTCGCCGATCGTCCGACGGCGTGGCGGCGCTTCTGGCTCGCAACGGCGACGGTGATTGCGTTCCTGCTCAGGCACGACCATGGCGTGTTCGTCTCGATCGCGATGGCCGTCATCCTCGTGCTGATGCCGCTCTCGTGGCGCGATCGCATTCGCCATGCGACCGTGTACGCGGCGCTGATCCTCGCGCTCCTGTCACCCTATCTGGTCTTCGTTCAGGTTCATGAGGGCGTTGTTTCGTATTTCCGCCAGGCATCCGCGTGGGCCGATCGCGATCGCGCGCGTGCGCCGATGAAGTGGCCACCCTTGTTCGAGTCCTCGGTCAAGGGGGCGGGAACATCGGTGAGCGTGGCATTCAGGCGGCCATTCGATCGTGTCAAACCGACGTCGATTCGCGCTGTCGTGAGTCGCTCCTTCACATCAGTGGGCGTGGCCTTGGAGCAGGTGGTCGTGCTCGTGCGCGCGAACTCCGTCGCATGGACGTTCTATGTCGAGCTTCTGCTGCCTCTGCTCGCGGCCCCGCTGCTCCTGCTGGCGCCAGATGGGTTCCGGCCCACGTGGCCTCTGGCTCGCGCGAAGATCGGGACGGTCGCCGCGCTTGGACTGGTCCTCGACGCCGGCTTTCTGCGCAGTCCGCTCGAGGCGCGGCTGGCCGATCCATCGGCGCCTCTTGCGATTCTGCTCGCGTGGCTGTGTACCGCGGCCGCCGTGTCGATCGCGCTTCCGCGTGGACAGCGACCATCGGTGCCGGTGCGCTCGCTGCTGCCGCGGTTGGCGATCGTCGGCACGGTGGTCGTACTCCTGCTCGCAGTCGGATGCGTGTTGACCAAAGATCTCGGACGACGTCTGGAGAAAGCGACGTTGACGCACGGCCCGAGCGAGGCGATCGAGCGCATGCGCGTGACGGCCGGGGGGATTCGCGAGGCATGGAAGCTCACGACCGCGGACGCGGGCCAGACGAGAGCCGATCTGATTGGACTGTCGCTCTACCTGAACGCCTGCACCGAGCCCACCGACCGCGTGCTCGTGGAGTCTTACGTGCCGCAGGTCGTGGCGCTGGCCCGTCGCGGCTTTGCCGGAGGTCAGGCAGACGTGCGCCTGGGGTTGTTCGACACCCCTGATGCGCAACAACTGACGGTGTCACGATTGCAGCGGCAATCGGTGCCCGTGATCCTGCTCGACTCGTCAGGTGCGTTCCATGCAGACTTTCCGGTGGTCGCGGCGTACGTCGATGCGCACTATCGGCGTGCGGGAACGCATGTGTTCGATCGTCGCTTCCCATTCGATCTCTACGTGCGCCGGGACGTACGGCCGCGCGGCGTCTACACACCTTTCGGATGGCCGTGCTACGGTTCCGGCCTGGTAACTGATTCGTGAGCGACAAGGACGAGCGCGAAAAATCGGAGCGCCAGATTGCGGACAACCGCAAGGCGCTGCACGACTACCACATACTCGACACGTGGGAAGCCGGTGTCGTTCTGCTCGGCACCGAGGTGAAGGCGATCCGTGAGGGTCGCGTGAATCTGCGCGACAGCTACGCGCGCCTGGAGAACGGCGAAGTGTGGCTGTTGAACGTCCACATCAGCCCGTACAGCCACACGGGGTACACGACCCATGCCGAACGGCGTCAGCGCAAGCTGCTGCTGCACCGCGACGAGATCCGCAAGCTCACCGGCCGGGTCGTCGAAAAGGGACTGACGCTGGTGCCGCTGCGGATGTATTTGAAGCGCGGTCGCGTGAAGGTGGCGCTGGCGCTGGTGAAGGGCAAGCAGGCGCACGACAAGCGCGAGACGATCCGGCGGCGGGAAGTCGACCGCGAGACGCGCGCCGCGGTCAAGGCACGACAGCGGTAGCTTCGACGGTGCCGTCGCGCAGCCGGAAGTACTTCTTCGCGAACGTGCGTGACAGCGTGCCGCGGGCGCGACCCATGATGGCGACCCCGTCGAGCGCCGAGCGTTCCGCCAGGCCCTGCCGGTCGACGTCCCGCAGCAGTCGAGTGAACCTGTTCTGCCAGGACGATCGCTCCTCGCGACCGTGCACCACGTCGATCATGTCGAGGACGGCGCGCCGAATATCGGCTCGCGAGTTGTCGATGCACTCGTACCGATCGCTCTTGAAGCCGACGCTCAGGAACTCCTTCGTGAGCATGTCGGACACCGACAGCGTCGCGCCGCTCGCGAGGTCGCGCGCGCGTTTGCAGATGATTCGATCGGTCGGGCGCGACAGGTCGCGGAAATGGACGGCGTTGACGGTGAGTACCGGGATGCCGAGGAGCACCGCCAGCCACGATGGTCCCGAGTCGCAGCCGATGAGGAATTCGCTCCGCATCGTGCACCAGATCTCCAGCCACGGCGTGCGCGCCGGCGACGTCGCCAGGTCGACGACCCCTGGCATCTGCACGGGCGTCATCGTCGCATCGCCCAGCCGCACCACCGTGTAGCCTCGCTCGGCAAGCGCTTCGAAGGCGGGGAAGAACGTCTCGATCCGCGCATTGCGGACTTCATCCCAGCCGCGCTGTCGCAGACCCGAAACCGATCGATAACCTGATTCGCGAACGTGCACGGTCACGATTGGTGCGGCGGGGTCGAGCCCGAGAGCGGCAGCTTCGCGCGTGGTCTGCGCTTCACGATCGGCCGGAAGTCGGAGCTGGATTGGCGCCAGCTCATCGCGCTGCTCCTCCTGCCCGGTGCGCTGCAGGCGAGCCTTGTGATAGCGCCGCTTCCACAGCGCCTCGCACTGCTCGGAGTAGGACTGGATGGTCCCCTTCAGCCGGCGATAGAGCGGCCGCTGGCTGAGGACGGCGCGCCGCACCTTTCCCGGCAGCCACGTCGACCGCTTTACCGCGTCGTAGAACGGATCGACGATCGCTCGCGCCATCGTGTATTTGGCCCACAGCAGCGGATTGCCCACTCGGAGCGGCGCGGCGATCGACCACAGCACGCGCAAAACGCGTGCGGCCCCGCTGTTCGGACCGACGATCACCGGGTCGTCGCTCTCGAGGCTCGTAATCGCCATGTTGAGTGCTTTGCGCGACGGAACGAAGAACACCTGCGCATGCAGCATCTGCCCGAGCGTGAGCGCGCGACGCATGCGAATGAGCATCATGCCGTAGCCGACACCGTGCCCGTCGGGGCTTTCGTGGACGTTGGCGAGGAGCACGCGTCGCCGCGGAAGACGAAGGATCAGATGCTCCATCAGGCCCGATAGTACACTTCACGGGTTCACCTGCATGAGACAGGAGACGCGTCGCGCGCGTGGCATGAGCGTCGTCATTCCCGCCGCGGTGTTCGCGCTCGTCTTCGTCGCACGGTGGATCACGATCGGCGGTGGCGCGGACGATCACTGGTCGTTGTGGACCGCCACCACGTTCTTGAAGGGCGACCTGCCGCTGCGCGATTTCACCGACGCCGGCGCCCCTCTGTATTGGGCCATCTCGGCGCTCGGGCAGTGGGTCTTCGGGTATCGCGTGGTCGGCGAGGTGCTGGTCGGCAGCACGCTGGTCGCCACGGCTCTCACGATCGGCTTCCTGCTGTCATGGCGCGCCAGCGATTCGCTGGTCGTCGCGGCGGTACTCAGCGCGATCGTCGTCCTCCTCGTCAGTGCCGGCGAGCTCTACAGCTATCCCAAGACGTTCGTCTACGAGGATTCAGCTCGAGCGTCGATACGCGCTCGAGCACGGTTCAGGCCCCGACGCCTTGATTCGCCATGTGATCGGCGATGACTCCGAAACGAACCTGCGTGCGCTCATCAGCGACCCGAATGTCGTCGCAACCGAGGGTCTCGCCGCTTCGTACCGGCGTGGGTATGCCTTACGCGGCATCCCACCTGATCGCGATCGATTCGTCATCATTCGATGGCGTGACAACGTCACATCGCGTCGCCGGGCCGAGGTCGAATCGCAGCACGGGCTCACGTATCGCGGCATGTTTCCGTCTGACCAGACCGGTCACTTCTTCCTCTACGAACTCGAGGACACCTCCGTTGCGGCGGCGACGCGCCTCGCCTTCGACTCCGACGCGCGGCAGGTGGAGGGCGTGCAGGCCATCGCCGTCCCACAGGTGCTGCGTGTTCGCGACGTACCGCCGTCGGGTGGCCGCCTCGCGGTGCGGTGGATCGACTCGTTGTCGCTGGACGCTCGATCGGCGCTGGAACGGCGATTCACGCTCTCGGGCGTCGACCCGGATCCGCAGAACAAGTGGGAGTACGACCTCGCCGACAGCTCCGAGGCAACATCCGAGCGCTGCTCGGCGACGAGCGCGTCACGAACACGACGGGCCTCGATCACTCGCGGTTCCAGGTGCACGTGATGAATCGGTATCGTGAATATCACCCCGTTCTCGAGGAGAACCTGAACCGAGGGTTGATCTTCTGAGTTCTCGTCGACAGCCGGCGGCGGCCGGCGCGTCGTGACGAGCTGCTGGATCTGCCGTGCTTCCGCTGATGGCCGCAGCTCGGCTCTGCAGCGAAATCTGCCGTCAATCCAGAGGGCGTGAGCGGTCGAGATGGTGCGCAAATCCGCACGCGGCGCGGCGATCCTGCGTGTTACACTGCAGGCCTCATTGGGCCCGCCTACAGGCCGCAGTCCTCGTGGTTCCATCTGTTGGTCCGCTCCTTCCGCTCACCGAGCATGTGAGCGAGATCTGCGCGCCTGAAGGCATTTCGCTCACGTTTTTGCGGGCCGCGATGCATGCGAGATGTGAGCGAGGGGGCGAAGCTTTGTACGCGTGACATGACGTTTTCCGAGCGATTCCTCACTCTGGCCGCCGATATTTCGCGGCAGCTCGACCCGGCTGCGATCGAGGCGGTCGTCGGCGAGCTGGTGGCGTTGCGTGAGCGCGGCGGTCGTCTGTTCCTGCTCGGCGTTGGCGGCAGCGCCGCCAACTGCAGTCACGCCGTAAACGACTTCCGCAAGATTGCCGGCATCGAGGCGTATGCGCCCACCGACAACGTGTCGGAGCTCACGGCGCGGACCAACGACGAAGGGTGGGAGACGGTGTTCGCCGAATGGCTGCGCGGCAGTCGCGCCAACGCCGCCGACGCAGTGATGGTATTTTCGGTCGGCGGTGGGGACGTGGAGCGAAACGTGAGTCCGAACATCGTTCGTGCCCTGGAGTACGCCCGCCATCTGGGCATGCGGATCCTCGGAATCGTGGGCCGGGACGGTGGCTTCACGAAACGGGTCGGCCATGTCGTCGTCGTCGTGCCCACGGTGGATGCCGAGCTCGTGACGCCGTTCGCCGAGGCGTTTCAGGCCATCGTCTGGCACTGCGTCGTGTCGCATCCGGCACTGACGCGGGCGCGCACGAAATGGGAGTCGGTGGCGCCGGTATGACGCGACGTGCGGTGTTCGTCGATCGCGACGGCGTGCTGAATCATTCGGTCGTCCGCAACGGCAAGCCGTATCCACCAGACTCCATCGATACGCTGGCCGTGTGCGACGGTGTGGACGACGCGGTTCGCGAGCTGCGCGCCGCAGGGTTTCTCGTGATCGTCGTCACGAATCAGCCGGACGTGGGCGCCGGGCGGCAAACACGCGAAGCCGTCGAGGCGATCCATGGCTATCTGCGCGCGCGCCTGACGCTCGACGATATCCGCGTCTGCTACCACACCGATGACGACGGGTGCGACTGTCGCAAGCCGAAGCCTGGCATGTTGGTGAACGCGGCGCGCGACTGGGCGGTGGATTTGACGACGTCGTTCATGGTCGGCGATCGATGGCGTGATATCGACGCCGGGCGGGCCGCCGGCTGCCGGACGGTTCTCGTCGGCAACGGCTACGAGGAGCGGCCGGCCGAAGGATTCGACGCGCACGTCTCGTCGCTGCGCGAAGCGAGCCGCTGGGTGCTCGGCGAGCATGCGCAGGGATTCGCGCTTTCGATGAGAGGCGAGGTGTGATGCGGAGTCTGTCCGATCTACGCGTGAAGCTGTTCGCCGACGGCGCCGATCTGCAGGTCATCCGGCAGATGGCGGCCAATCCGCTCATCAAGGGGTTCACCACGAACCCGACGCTGATGCGGAAGGCCGGCATCGTCGACTACACAGCGTTCGCGCGCGAGGCCCTTGCGCTCGTTCCCGACCGCCCGATCTCGTTCGAAGTCTTCTCCGATGACTTCGAGGAAATGGCGGCGCAGGCGATCGAGATCGCGTCATGGGGACCAAACGTCTTCGTCAAGATCCCGGTGACGAACACGCGCGGGCAATCCGCCGGGCCGCTCATCGCCCACCTCACGGCGATGAAGGTGCAGGTGAACGTGACCGCGGTGCTGACGACGCAGCAGGTTGCCGACGTGGCCCGTCACTTGAGGCGTGACGTGGCCAGCTTCGTCTCGATCTTTGCGGGTCGCATCGCCGACACCGGTTGCGATCCGATGCCGATCGTCGCCGACTCGCTCCGCCTGCTCGAATCCCTGCCGTCGGCGGAGGTGATCTGGGCCAGTCCGCGCGAGCTGTTGAACGTGTTTCAGGCCGACCAGGTCGGCTGTCACGTGATCACCGCCACGAGCGATGTGCTGAACAAGCTGCCGCTCATCGGCAAGGATCTCGCCGAGTTTTCCCTCGAGACGGTGCGCATGTTCCGCAACGATGCCCTGGCGGCGGCCTATGACATCGCACTGACCCATGCCCGTCGAATCGAAGTGCTGTAACGAAGGAGCAGACGATTGAAGAAGGTACTGGTCACCGGCGGCGCCGGTTACAAGGGGAGCGTGCTCGTTCCCAAGCTGCTGACACGAGGCTACGACGTCGTCGTCTACGACTGGATGCTGTTCGGTGACGATCATCTCCCCAAGGGCGACCCGCACCTGACGATCGTCCAGGGCGACATTCGAGACATCCCGGCACTGCGCAGCGCGCTCGATGGCGTGGATACGGTCATCCACCTGGCGTGCATCTCCAACGACCCGAGCTTCGAGCTGGACGAGGGACTGAGCAAGTCGATCAACTACGACTGTTTCGAGGATGGCGTGAAGGCGGCGGTCGACGCCGGCGTGCGCCGGTTCATCTATGCCTCCACGAGCTCGGTATACGGCGTCAGCGATGCGCCGGAGGTGACCGAGGAACATCCGCTGGTACCCCTCACGCTCTACAACAAGTTCAAGGGCATGACCGAACCGCTGTTGCTCCGGTATCAGAGTCCGTCGTTCACGACCGTGATCATCCGGCCGGCAACCGTGTGCGGCTACTCGCCGCGACTCCGCCTGGATTTGACGGTGAACATCCTGACGAACCACGCGGTGAACAAAGGGCAGATCACGGTGTTCGGCGGCACGCAGAAGCGCCCGAACATTCACATCGAAGACGTGACCGACCTTTACGTCGACCTGATCGAGCGGCCCGCCGAACAGATTGCCGGCGAGACGTTCAACGCCGGCTACGAGAACTTCACCGTTGCCGAACTGGCCGAACAGGTGAAGCGAGTCGTCGAACAGGAGTTCCCGGCGAAGGGCCCGATCTCGATCGTCACCACGCCGAGCAACGACCTGCGCTCGTATCACGTGTCGTCGAAGAAGATCGCGCAGAAGCTCGGATGGGCGCCGAGGCGCAGCATCGAAGACGCCGTTCGCGATCTGTGCCGCGCGTTTCGTGACGGAAAGATCCCGGACAGTTTCGACGACGATCGGTACTACAACGTGCGAACGTGCAAGCTCCAGTCTGTGCAGTAGGCAGCGGGCAGTAGGCAGCGGGCAGTAGGCAGCGGGCAGTAGGCAGTGAGCAACGGCGCAATCGCGATTGTCACCGGCGGGGCCGGCTTCATCGGCAGCCATATGGTGGACCTCCTGCTGGATCGCGGGTACGCGGTTCGGGTGATCGACAACCTGGTTGGCGGCCGTCTCGACAATCTCGCGCACCATCGCGGCCACGCGCACCTGAGCGTCGACACGCGTGACCTGCGGCACGTCCAGCCGGACGACTCGGTGTTCACCGATGCGCAGTATGTGTTTCATTTCGCCGGCATCGGCGACATCGTTCCGTCGATCGAGCGTCCGATCGAGTACATGTCGGCGAACGTACTCGGTACCGTGCACGCGCTCGAGGGAGCGCGCGCGGCTGGTGTTCGCAAATTCGTCTACGCCGCGTCGTCATCGTGCTACGGCATCGCGACCGAGCTGCCAACGACGGAACAGGCGCCGATTCGGCCGGAGTACCCGTATGCCTTGAGCAAGTATCAAGGCGAGCAGGCGGTGCTGCATTGGGGGCAGGTGTATCACCTGCCGGTGATGTCGATTCGGATCTTCAACGCGTATGGTCCGCGCTCCAAGACGAGCGGCGCCTACGGCGCGGTGTTCGGCGTCTTCCTCGCGCAGAAGCTGAAGGGCAAGCCGTTCACGGTCGTCGGCGACGGCACGCAGACGCGCGATTTCATCTTCGCCTCCGACCTGGCGCACGCCTTTCTGGCGGCGGCTGAATCGCCGCGCAGTCAGGAGGTCTACAACGTCGGTGCTGGTGCGCCGCAGTCGGTCAATCGACTCGTCGAGCTGCTCGACGGAGAGGTCGTCCACGTTCCGAAACGGCCGGGCGAGCCGGACTGCACGTGGGCCGATATCAGCAAGATTCGCCGTGAGCTGGGATGGGAACCGCGCGTGAGCTTCGAGCGGGGGGTTGCGGAGATGGTCAGGCGGATCGACTACTGGCGCGAGGCACCAGTGTGGGATCCCGCGTCGATCGAGGCGGCGACACGGACGTGGTTTGCGATGCTGGGGGAGCAGCCGTGAGCGTACCGATCCGCGACGGCAGCGACGATCGTTTTCGACGCAAGATCAAAACGCGCGAGGAGCTGCGCGCCATTATCGGGCTGCGGCCGCGCGAGCAGAAGGTCATCATGTGCCACGGCACATTCGACCTGGTCCACCCGGGGCACATCCGCCACTTGATGTACGCGCGCAGCAAGGGCGACATCCTGGTGGCGAGCTTGACGTGCGACGCGCACATCGGCAAGGCCAACTATCGGCCGTTCGTCCCGCAGCAGCTGCGCGCGATGAATCTCGCCGCCCTCGAGATCGTCGACTACGTGATCATCGACGAGCGGCCGACGCCGCTCGAAAACCTGGCCTACCTCCAGCCCGACTACTTCGCCAAAGGCTACGAGTACTCGGCAGGAGGCGTCCATCCGCGGACGCAGGAGGAGATCGACGTCATCGCCACATTCGGCGGCGAGATCATCTTCACGCCCGGCGACGTGGTGTTCTCGTCCTCGCGCTTCATCGAGGAGGCGCCTCCGAACATCGGTCTCGAGCGGCTGCTGGTGCTCATGGAGTCGGAGCACGTCACCTTCGAGCGACTGCGCCAGGCGCTGGAGCGCTGCCGCGGTCTGCGCGTGCACGTGCTCGGCGACACGATCGTCGACGCCTACGTCTACTGCACACCGATCGGATCGAGCACCAGCAAGACGCCGACTCTCAGCGTGCGGCTGGATGAACAGATCGATTTCGCCGGTGGTGCCGCCGTCGTCGCTCGTCACTTGCGCGCGGCGGGCGCCGACGTCACGTTCTCGACCGTGCTCGGTGACGATGCGCTGCGCGACTTCGTCCTCGAGCAGATGGCGTCGCACGGCGTGCGGTGCCTGCCGGTCATCGATCCGACCCGTCCCACGACGCAGAAGACGGCGTACATCGCGGACGGCTACCGGCTGCTGAAGGTCGACCGCGTCGACAACCGTCCGATCTCGGAAAAGATCGTGGCGCAATTCGCCTCGGCGCTCGAATCGGCCGACGTCGATGCCTATGTCTTCAGTGACTTCCGTCACGGCATCTTCAGCCGCGGGACGATTCCCGAGCTGACGGCGAGCCTCAAGAGCGGACCGTTGCGCGTGGCCGACAGCCAGGTCGCCAGCCGCTGGGGCAACATCCTCGACTTCCACGGTTTCGATCTGATCACGCCGAACGAGAAGGAAGCGCGCTTCTCGCTGGCCGATCAGGATTCGGTGATTCGTCCCCTGGCGCTCGAGTTGTACAAGCGCGCCGGCTGCCAGACCTTGATCCTGAAGATGGGCGAGCGCGGCATCATCACCTACCGCGAAGCCAGCCCGGACGTGAGGGCGTTCTTCACGGTCGACACCTTCGTGGAGAAGCTGGTCGACGCCGTCGGTGCCGGTGACGCGCTGCTGGCGTATGCCACGCTGACGATGCGGGCGACCGACTCTCCGGTGATTGCCTCGATTCTGGCGTCGATGGCTGCCGCCGTCGCGTGCGAGCACGACGGCAACACGCCGGTGACGCCGGAACAGGTGCTTGCCAAGGTGAACGCCGTCGAGCGTCGGGTGCAATACGCGTGAGAACGGTCGTCGTCGGGCTCGGCATCCAGGGACGCAAGCGGCGGGCGGTTGCCGGGTCTGACATCGTTGCCGTCGTGGATTCCACCGTCGACGGCGTCGATCATCGAGACGTGCGCGACGTGCCGCTCGATCGGTACGACGCGGCGCTCGTGTGCACGCCGGATGCGCCGAAGATCGACATCCTCACCTACCTGGTCTCGCGCGGAAAACACGTGCTCGTCGAAAAGCCGTTGCTGGCGGCCGATCCCAGCACGCTCCAGCGCCTCGCTGCTCTTGCGGCAGAGCGTCATGTCGTCTGCTATACCGCCTACAACCATCGCTTCGAGCCACACCTGGCGCGCGTGAAGCAGCTGCTCGACGAGGGCCGGATCGGACGTGTGTACCAGGCCAGCCTGTTCTACGGGAATGGCACCGCGCGCGACGTCCGCAACTCGGCCTGGCGCGATCAGGGGCTTGGCGTCATCCCCGATCTCGCGTCGCATCTGCTCGATCTGTGTCTGTTCTTTTTCGGAGAGCCGGCGGGGCAACCGCAGGTCTGGATGGCCGAGCGCTACGAGAACCGAGCGTACGACTACTTCCTGATCGGTTTTCCCCAGGCCTCGCCGACGCTGAAGCTCGAAGGAACGCTGCTGTCGTGGCGAAACGACTTCCGCCTCGACATCGTCGGCGAGAGCGGGATGCTGCAGGTGCGCAGCCTGTGCAAGTGGGGACCGACCTCGCTGATTGTTCGTGGCCGGGTGCTGCCGAGCGGAAAACCGGCCGAGGAGGTGCACACGCTGGAACAGCCCGATCCGACGTGGGCGCTCGAATACGCGCACTTCACGCGGCTGTGCGGTGATGCCAGGCAGGGCAACCTCCACAACGACATCTGGATCAACGACGCGCTGCTCGGCCTCGGGCAGACGCTCGGTGTGGAGGTGCTCGCCTGAGCGTGGTGATCGGTTATGCGGGCCTCTCGCATCTGGGCCTCGTCTCTGCCGCTGCCGCGGCGGCGCAGGGATTCGAAACGATCGGGTTCGATCCCGACGCCTCGCTCGTCGACCGAATCCGCGCCGGCGATATCCCGATCGTCGAACCCGGATTCGCCGAGCTGCTCGCGCATGGTGATGGCCGGCTGACGCTGACCGCCTCTGCCTCCGAGCTCGCCCGCTGCGACGTCGTCTTCATCGCGATCGACGTGCCGACCGATGACGCGGGACGCAGCGATACGACGGCGGTCGAGGATCTGCTGTCGCGGATTCCGCCCGTCGATCACGAGCTGTCGGTCGTGATCCTCAGTCAGGTCGAACCCGGCTTCACGCGCGCGCACCGGCAGACGCTCGAAATGGCGACGCACGCGCGGCTGTTCTATCAGGTCGAGACGCTGATCTTCGGGCGTGCCGTCGAACGCGCCATCCACCCGGAGCGCTTCATGGTGGGGCTGGCGCAGTCCGGTGATTCGATGCCGGAACCGTGGCGCCGGTTCCTCGAGTCGTTCGACTGCCCGATACTGCGGATGCGATACGAGAGCGCGGAGCTGGCGAAGATCGCCATCAACTTCTTCCTCGTGTCGTCGATCTCCACGACGAACCTGCTCGCCGACGTGTGCGAGCGCATCGGCGCGGATTGGGGCGAAATCGCACCAGCGCTGCGTCTGGACGCGCGCATTGGCCCGAAGGCGTATCTCGAACCTGGCCTCGGTGTGGGTGGCGGCAATCTGGGTCGCGACCTGGCGACGGTGCAGCGACTGGCTGGTCAACGCGGCAGCGACGCGCGCCTGATCGACGCATGGCAGGCGAACAGCACGTATCGTCGTGACTGGGCGCTTCGTGTGTTGCATCGCGAAGTGCTGTCCGAATCGGCCGACGTGCGTCTCGCGCTGTGGGGCGTCGCCTACAAGCAGGACACCGGGTCGACCAAAAATTCACCGGCCCTGGCTTTGGCCCGGGGCGTCGCCGGTACGCCGGTGCGCGCCTACGATCCGGCGGCGCGGGTTCCGGAAGGATTCCCGCACGTCGAGCAGGTCGACAGTGCGCTCGTCGCGTGCGAGAACGCCGACGCGCTCCTCATCATGACGCCGTGGTCCGAGTTCAGGCGGACTCCCGCCGCCGCGGTCGCCGCGGCGCTGCGCGGCTGCGTCGTCATCGATCCGTATCGGGTCCTCGACCGCGACGACGCGCAACGTGCGGGACTGCGCGTCCATCGCCTTGGCGCACCGGAGGCGGCGTGATGTTTCGACACCATGAACCCGAGGGAAAGGACCCGGCGCGAGTCGTGCTCCTCGGCGCGCGCGGCTTTCTCGCGCGGGCCATCGACGCGGCGCTCGATGCGCGCACGATCGCACGGACGCCGATCGGATCCGCGGAGATCGATCTGGCCGCTGCCGCCGCGGGCGAGGCACTCGCGGCGAAGCTTCGGCCCACCGACGCGATCCTGTTTCTTTCCGCGCTGACGCCCGACCGCGGCCGCGGCATCGACACCATGATGGCGAATCTGCGCATGGCGGAATCGGTGTGTCGCGCGTTGAGTGCGGCGCCGGTCGCGCACGTCGTCTACGTCAGTTCGGACGCGGTGTACCGCGACGAGGATGCCTTCGTCGACGAGTCTACTCGCGCCGACAACCCCTCGCTCTATGGGTCCATGCATGCCCTTCGCGAGCGCATGCTGCAGCATCAGCTCGGACAGGCGATCCCGCTCGCGGTGCTGCGCCCCACGCTCGTGTTCGGCGCCGGCGACACCCACAATTCATACGGACCCAACAGGTTCATGCGCGCCGCGGCGACCGATCGCGCGATCCCGATCTTCGGTGCCGGCGACGAGCAACGCGATCACGTGTTCGTGGACGATCTCGCGCGCCTGATCGTTGACACGATCGTGTATCGGTCTTCCGGCGTCCTCAACCTGGTGACCGGGACGTCGGTCGCGTTTGGCGAACTGGCGCGAGAAGTCGCGTCGATCGCCGGACCGGACGTGCAGGTCGTGTCGAAGCCGCGCGCCGCAGGGCCGGTGCTGCATCGTCACTACGATCCGACGGCGCTCCATCGCGCCTTCCCGGCGTTTCGTTTCACTCCGCGAAGCGAGGCGCTGCGGCGCGCGTGGGCCGGTTACGCAGCTGCCACGTCGTGACGGACGCTGTGACGCCGTGACGCCACAGCGAGCGCGCATCTCGGGGGTCGTGCTGCTGAGACCGGACGATGGCGCCGCACTGCTGCAACATCGCGACGACAAGCCAGGTCTCGCGCATGCAGGGTTCTGGGTGCCGCCGGGCGGGCATTGCGAATCAGCCGAATCGTCAACGGCCTGTGCGGTCCGCGAGTTCTTCGAGGAGACCAACTACCGCTGCACGTCGCTCCGCCATCTGCGCGACCTGGACGTCGACGACGTTCCGTACGCGCCGCCCATCCGATTGTCGATGTACTGGGATGTGTACGACGGGCGACAGACAATCATCTGCAACGAAGGGCAGGGGCTCGAATTCGTCAGTCGCGCCGCCGTCGATCAGATCGTGATGCCACCGTATCTGCTCGGGCTCTGGGATGAAGTGCTGCAGGCGTGGCGCGCGGAGGTCGGCGCGCCGTGATGGCCGAAGTGAACCTGCTGGATCGCTATCCGCGGAGTAAACGTCCGATCGCCGATCGCCACGTCGCGCAGGACGCGAACAAGGCGTTGGCTCGGCTATACGGCCGCGAATACTTCGACGGCGACCGCACGCAAGGGTATGGCGGTTACCGCTATGACGGCCGGTGGATCCCGATCGCCGAACGCTTTCGCGACCACTACAATCTGTCCGCCGGCGATACGGTGCTCGACATCGGCTGTGCCAAGGGATTCCTGCTGCTCGATTTGCAGCAGGTCGTTCCCGGCCTGCGCGTGGTGGGCGCCGACATCTCCGACTACGCGCTCCGCCATGCGATGGGGACTCTGCGCGGACACCTCGTTCGTGCGACCGCGGATCAGTTGCCTCTCGCGTCGAAGAGTGTCGATGTGGCGATCGCCATCAACGTGCTGCACAACCTGCCGCGGGCCCGCTGCATCGCCGGGCTGCGCGAGCTGCAGCGCGTGGCCCGCCGCGGCGCCTACGTGCAGGTCGATTCGTGGTTGACGCCCGAGCAGCGCGACAACTTCGAGCGCTGGGTGCTGACGGCGGAAACCTACGACAGTCCTGACGGGTGGCGGCAACTGTTCGCGGAGGCGGGCTACACGGGTGATTACTACTGGACGTTGACAGAGTGAAAGTCCGGTCCAATCGAGCGGAGAACAGGCAGACATGATGCAGACGGAAACACTCGCGGCGCTCGACGTGGCTACGCTGCGTGCGCTCTATCGCGACCTGATCCGGATACGCCTCGTCGAGGAACGCATCGCCGCGCTCTATCCGGAGCAGCAGATGCGATGCCCGGTGCACCTGTCGATCGGGCAGGAGGCGGTGTCGGTCGGCGTATGCGCGAATCTCCGCCGCACGGATCGCGCGATGAGCGGTCACCGCTCGCACGGCCACTATCTGGCCAAGGGCGGCGATCTACGCGCAATGTTCGCGGAGATGTACGGGAAGGTCACCGGCTGCACCAGCGGCAAGGGCGGATCGATGCATCTGCTGGATCTCGACGCCGGTTTCTTCGGCGCCGTCCCGATCGTCGGCAGCACGATTCCGATTGCCGTCGGAGCGGCCTGGGGCGCTCGCTTACGCGGCGAGGACCGTGTGCTGGTGGCGTTCTTCGGTGAGGCCGCCACCGAAGAAGGCGTGTTCCACGAGGCGGTCAACTTCGCGCAGTTGAAGCGTCTGCCGGTCCTCTTCGTCTGCGAGAACAACATGTACTCCGTGTACTCGCCGTTGTCGGTTCGACAGCCCGACAACAGAGAGGTCTATCAGATGGCGGCGGGACACGGCGTGCACAGCGTCCAGGGCGATGGCAACGACATCGTCGAGGTCTACACGCTCTCGCGCGCCGCGGTCGATCGGGCGCGCAGGGGAGACGGTCCGTCGTTTCTCGAGTTCAAGACCTACCGCTGGCGAGAGCACTGCGGGCCGTTCTACGACAACGACATCGGCTATCGGACGTCGGACGAGTTCCAGGAATGGCAGCGTCGCGATCCGGTGGAGCGGTTCGAAGCGCAGCTGCGCGAGATGCAGGTCATGCCGCCCGAGGAGTGTGCGCGTCTTCGCCAGACCATCGAGCAGGAGATCGACGACGCGGTGGCGTTCGCGAAGTCCAGTCCGTTTCCCGATCCAGCGGAGATGGCGTCGTTCACCTATGCGGAATAGCGAATAGTCATGTCACGCGACCTGAAATTCTTTCAGGCGTTGAACGAAGCGACCGATGTCTGCATGGCGAAAGATCCGACCGTGCAGATCATGGGGCTCGGCGTGCCGGACCCGAAGGGCATCTTCGGGTCGACGCTCGGCCTGGTGGAGAAGTACGGTCCCGAGCGCGTGTCGGACCTGCCGACCGCCGAGAACGGGATGACGGGTGTCGCGATCGGCGCGGCGCTGGCCGGGATGCGTCCGATCATGACGCACGTCCGGCTCGACTTCGCGCTCCTCTCGCTCGAACAGCTGGTGAACCAGGCGGCCAAGTGGCACTACATGTTCGGCGGCCGCATGCGCGTGCCGCTGGTGGTGCGCATGATCATCGGTCGTGGGTGGGGGCAGGGTCCGCAGCACTCGCAGAGTCTGCAGTCGTGGTTCGCGCACGTGCCCGGCCTGAAGGTCGTGATGCCGACGACGCCGCACGACGCGAAGGGGCTGCTCATCAGCAGTGTCGAGGACGACAATCCGGTCATCTTCATCGAGCACCGGTGGTTGTACAACATCAGCGGTCCGGTGCCGGAAGGTGTCTATCGCGTGCCGATCGGCAAGGCGCGCGTCATGCGGGAAGGGACCGACGTGACCATCGTCGCGATCTCGTACATGGCGCTGGAGGCGCTGCGAGCGGCCGAGTTTCTCGACGCTCACGGCATCAGCGCTGAAGTGATCGATCTGCGGTCGCTGCGTCCGTGGGACGAAGACGCGGTGTTCCAGTCGATCCGGAAAACAGGGCGCGTGGTCGTCACCGACACGGCGTCGAAGATGGCGGGTTTCAGCGGCGAGGTCCTGGCACGCATCGCCGAGGAAGGGCTTCCGCTGCGGGTACCGCCCGCCCGCGTCTGTCTGCCGGACAGTCCGACGCCGACGTCGCCGGCCCTCGCGGCGCACTATTACCCGCGAGCCAACGACATCGCGAAGACGATCGAACGCATGTTCGGAGTGACGGTCGCGGAAATCGCCGAACCGCCACATCCGCTCGATATCCCGGATCCCGCGTTCACGGGTCCGTTCTGAGCCGAGACTGCATGTCCATCAGCGATCGCGCAGCCAACAGCGGCACCGGAGCCGGCACCAGCAAGACCGCCCACGATGCCTATCACGACGCGACCGACCGGCAATTCGCCGCACCCGAATTGCACCTCGGCCCGTGGACCTCGTACAGCCTGCTGAACGACCCGCGGCACATGGCCTTCGTGCTGGCGCGCTACAAGTTCGTCGCGAAGATGTTGCAAGGTTTCGGTCGCGTCCTGGAAATTGGTGTGGGCGATGCCTTCGGGCTTCCAATCGTCGCGCAGACGGTTGGGCAGGTTGATGCGGTGGACTGGGACCAGCGGCTGCTGGACGGAAATCGGCAGCGGCTCTCGCACCTGGCCAACGTCGAGTATCACCTGATCGACTTCAATACCACCGCACCTGCTTTCACCGTCGACGCCGTGTACTGGGTCGACGTGATCGAGCACCTCGATTCGGCGAGCGAAGCGGGGTTCCTGACCAACATCGTGCGCTGCCTGTCGAACGATGGCGTGCTACTGACCGGGACCCCGAACATCACCGCCGCGGCGTATGCGAGTCCGCAGAGCGCGGCCGGACACATCAATCTGAAAAGCTTCGATTCGCTGCGAACGTTGATGCAGCGTTACTTCCGCAACGTATTCATGTTCGGCATGAACGACGAAGTCGTGCACACCGGTTACGCGTCGATGTGCCACTACATCTGGGCGCTCGCCGTCGGACCGCGCCGCTAGGGTTCTACCCGTATGGGCTTCGAAGCGACGCTTCTCAGCATCCCTCGCCGGCGAGTGCTGATCGCCCGACCCAATGCTCGTCAGTACGGCCATCTGGGTCTCGAGATGTTGATGGCGCTGGCCGAAGCGCGGCGCGCTGCCGCCAACGTGTACTTCGTGCGGTCGCGGGACGTTCCGGGGCCCGGTCTCTTCGAGCTCGACAGCCGCGAAGTTCGCGTGTTGCGACTCTCGCGCGCCATCGGGAAAGCGGCCGCGGCGCATCTGATGATCGGCGCCTGGCGCAGTCGCTCCTCCGAATGGCGCCGTCAATGGGTCGATGGCGTGCGATCGGAGCTCATTCACGAGTTCACGCACCACGCCCACAAGAAACACGTGCCGAAGGACGTGCGCTATCAGCTGCGGCAGTGGCGGCGGCACCTTCAAGAAGGACGCGATGCCCTTCGTCGTCCGAGCGAGGCTCCGCGGTCGTATTTCCAGCGCCGTCTTCTGCGCGAACCGGTCGAGACCCATCTGCGACCGGAGGCGGAGGAGGAGGCGCGGCGCAGCGCTCGCGCGCACGGGATTCCCGACGATGCGCCCATCGTCGCGATTCACGCCCGCGAATCGGGCTACAAGCGCGGCCGCGAGATGCAGGATGCCAAGCCCGAGACCGGCCGCGATGACGGCGCGCGCAACGCGCGGATCGAAACCTACTTCGAAGCGTGCGACTTTCTCGTCAATCTCGGGTATACGATCGTGCGGCTGGGCGACCCGTCAATGACGCCGGTGGTACGTCCCGGGATCATCGATATCGCCACATCGCCGGCACGCTCGAATCTGCTGGAAGTGTTCCTGCTGCTGCGAAGCGAGTTCCTGATCGCCGGTGAATCAGGGCTGCTCGGTGTCAGTTACCTTACCAACACGCCCCTGCTGACGGTGAATGCGACCGAACCGATCAGCGCGTATCCCATTCGGCCCGACGGTCTGTTCGTCACCAAGCAGGTGATCGACAAGGAGAGCGGACGCCGTCTTCGGCAGGAGGACTTTCTCACCGAGACGTATCAGAACGCGCTGCGGAGCACTCGCCGGTATTTCTACATCGACAACACGGCGGCGGAGGTCGCGGCGGCGGCGCGCGAGATGCGGCAATGGGTCCACGGTGAACGGAGCGAGTCGCCGGGACAGCGCGACTATCACGACCGCATCATGGCCGCAGCCGCCGACCTGCAGACGCGCATGTCGTACATCCGCAAGTGGGGCCTGGACGACGGGTTTCTCGGCGATGGGCGGATCGCGAACGTGGCGCTGGAGAGGGTGTCGTGAGAATCCTCTTCGTGATGCTCCACGCCGGCTACGTGCGGAACTACGATGGAGTGCTCCGTCGCCTGGCAGCCGACGGGCATCAGATCCACATCGCCGTCGAGAACAATCGCGACAAGATGGGCGAGAACGCGGTGGCGCGGCAGCTCGTCGCCGATTTCAAGAACGTCACCTGCGAACCCGCTCCGGCCGGGCAGAAGGACACGTGGTCGCACGGCGCGCGTCTGCTCCGCCTGTTCGTCGACTACCTTCGCTACCTCGATCGACGGTACCACTCGGCCGCGGCGCTGCGAGAACGTGCGCTGCGGGTGGTGCCGAAGCAGTTCCAGCCGCTGATGGCCCTGCTGCAGCGCCTCGGTCCGACCCCTGCGGCTGCGTTCCGACGTGGCTGCGTGGTGGTCGACCGCTGCATTCCGCCGCCGAAGACGGTCACAGCCTTTCTGTCCGGCCATCGCCCCGATGCGGTGCTCGTGACGCCGCTGGTCGAACCCGGATCGTCGCAGGTCGACTATCTCAAGGCCGCCGCTGCGCGCGGAATTCCCACCGCGTTGTGCGTGGCGAGCTGGGACAATCTGACGAACAAAGGGGCCATGCGCTTCGTGCCCAGTCGCGTGTTCGTGTGGAACGAGGCGCAGCGCGAAGAAGCGGTGACCTTGCACGGCGTCCCGTCCGATCGCGTGGTGGTCACCGGTGCGCAGATGTTCGATCACTGGTTCGACTGGCGACCCAGTCGATCGCGCGAAGACTTCTGCGCGCAGGTTGGACTCGATCCGTTGCGCCCCTACATCCTGTATCTCGGTTCGTCGTTCTTCATCGCCCCGAACGAAGCGACGTTCGGCAAACGCTGGATCGCCGGCTTGCGCGGCTGTGACGACGCCGATGTGGCGCGCGCCGGCATTCTCGTACGTCCTCATCCGAGCAACGGCCAGCAGTGGCGCGCGCTGGATCTGTCGACCGTCGACAACATCGCGATCTGGCCGCCCGCCGGCGCCAACATGTTCGCGCCCGAGTTCAAGAACGACTTCTTCGACTCGATGTACTACAGCGCCGCGGTCGTCGGAGTGAATACGAGCGCGCAGATCGAGGCGGCGATCGTCGGCCGCGTCGTGTGCACCATCCGCGCGGAAGAGTTCGTGCACTCGCAGGAAGGCACGCTTCACTTCCAGCACCTCGTGAAGGTGAACGGCGGTCTGCTCGAAGTGGCGGACTCGATGGAGCAGCACGCGCAGCAGCTCGGTCGCATTCTGCGCGGCGAGAGCGGCCAGGCCGAGCGCAGTCGCCGATTCGTCGAGGCGTTCGTCCGCCCGTATGGCCTGCAGGAACCGGCAACGCCGCGGTTCGCACGCGAGCTCGTGACACTCGGCGGCACGCGTGTCGGCGAGCCGGCGGCTTCCTTTGCGCTCGTGCGGGCGGCGCTGGCGTGGCCGATCGTGTGGCTGGTGGTGTGGTGGCTCGATCGCCGGCCCCTCTGGGTTTACGCGTTCAGACCGTTCTTCACGGTGGTCCTCTGGGTGTGGTCGGTACCGTACCACGCGCGAGATCTCGCGCGGCACGGATTGGACGGCGTGCGGCGGCTGCCCGGTTACACGCGTAAATGGACGCGTCGGGTGGTTCGCGATTGCGGCCGCGCGCTGCAGATGCGGCCCCTGCGCCTGGTGATGAAGGCGAGAAGGGAAGTGCCTCAGTCGCGCCGGGGAGCCGCGGTGTTCGTGGTTTCGCGTCTCGTGAAGCAGGCGAGGAGAGAAGCCAGGCACGCATTGCGCCGACGGTGGCGTCGGTGGTCGCGCGACCTCACGGAGCAGTCGACGAACTGGCAGCGGCGAATGGTGCGGGCGGCGCGGCGCACGCGGCGGTCGTGCCGGACGGCCGTGAAGCGGACCTGGGCGTTCGGCCGCGCCGGGGCCGGCAGGGTGGTGCGAACGACGAACCGGACTGGTGTCATCGCCACCCATCGCACGCGCCGTTTCGTCCGGCGCCAGGCGCGCCGGGCACGGCAGATCATGAATGGCAAGAGCAGGCCCGCCGAGCCGAATATCACTCAGAGTTTGCATTCGGCGACCATGCCACTGGAGACGCCGGATCGCGTCGAACGCGCGCATGACGAGGAGTTGACCTCGACGTGAGGCAGGCACGGAGAGCGGTCATTGCATTGATGCTCGCCGCGAGCGGCGTCGTCTCGAGCGGCCAGAGCATTTTTCAGTACCGGTACGACGAGGAGCCGTATCGCCTCGCCCCCGGCCCGCATCTCTTCGCCGATTGGCGATACGTCTCCGCCGGGCGCACGCTGTATCTGGGTGCCGATGGCAAGGAGCCAGCCATGTGGGGTCGTGACAGCCCCGCGGGGATCGTGCCGGCGTTTCTGCAGATGCCGTTCGGCGTGACGCTCCGCGCAATGCCTGCCGCGCACCTCGGTCCCATCGTTGCCAACGACCGCCCGTGGGAACACATCATCGGCGCCTACAGCACGCTCATCGTCGACGAAGGGCGGTTTCGACTGTGGTACGAGGTCACGCCGCCCGGATCGGAAGGCGAGATCAACCTGCTGTGTTACGCGGAGTCGCGCGACGGCGTGACGTGGGACAAACCGATGCTCGATGTTCAGCCGTACGAATCATCGATGCGAACGAACATCGTGTTCGGCGGAACCCAGACGCTGCGCGGTTTCCATGGCGCGTCCGTATTCGTCGATCCCCACGGTCCCGCCGACGAGCGCTTCAAGCTGGTGTACATGGGCTCGTTGACCGAGCCGGCGTTCCGAGAATTCAAACAGAAGCATCCGGAGAGCATCACACCGATCGGCGAGGCCAAGCGCAATGTCATTCTTGCCGCCGTCTCTCCCGACGGCCTGCACTGGCGCGAGCTCAGCGAGCCGCTGCTCGGGCACAGCAGCGACACGCAGACAACCGTGTATTGGGACAAGGTGCGCGAACGCTATGTCGGATACTTCCGGCTCGCGACGACGAAGCGGGCGATCGCGCGCGCGGAAACGCCGGACTTCCGTTCGTGGCCGGCGCCCGACCTGATGATCTGGCCGGGCAACGACGACGATCCCACCGACGACTACTACACGGGCGGCGAGACCATGTATCCGGGATCGACGACGGCATATCTGGCGTTTCCATCGATCTACCGCCGGCGGATCGATAGCACGCACGTGACTGTGTTGAGCAGCATCGATGGCCGGGTCTGGACGACGGTGCCGGGAAGACCGGTGCTCGAACCAGGGGCGCCGGGAACGTGGGATCAGGGTGGAGTGTTTGCCGGGATCGGACTCGTGAATCTGCCTGGTGACCGCATCGCGCTGCCGTATGCGGGATACGAACGACCGCACAAGTTCCCTCGGTTCGATCGTCTCGGCGCGATCGGCCTCGCGGTGTGGCCGGCCGAACGTCTCGTCGCGCTCGAAGCACGCGAGGAAGGCGAGCTCTATACGATTCCGATCGCACTCGCAGGCAAACGGGTGTACCTGAATTATGAGACCGATCCGGATGGGACGATTCGCGTCGAGCTCACCAAGTCGAGCGATCCCGTACGAGGCTTCACGCTTGCTGATTCCCTCGTACTGATTGGCAATGAGCAGAAGCGGTTGGTGACGTGGAAGGGAGTCGCCGACCTTCCCTTCACGGAAGCCGTCCAGTTCCGTTTCCGGCTGCGAGCGGCCCGCCTTTACAGCTTCGAGGTTCGCTGATCCGACTACGCCTTCGCGGACTTGGGCGCTTTCGGCGTCTTGGCCGGCTTCATCGGCTTCATTGGCTTCGCCGCCTTCAGCGGTTTCGCCACCTTCGGCGCCTTCTCCTGTTTGGCTCCCTTTACAGGTTTCGCGGCCTTCGTCGGCTTCATGGCCTTCATGGGTTTCGGGGCACCGCGCGGATTATCTGGCCGCTTGTCAGGCATGGTGTCGAGTCATTCTACTGCGCTCGAGGGTGACCGAGGTCACCTTGAAAGCTGAACCGTCGCCAGAATGAGATCGATTCTTCGACGATATCGCGGGCAGGATGTCCTCGTCTCCGCTCCAAACACGCGCCAGTACGGTCACCTCGGTCTCGAAATTTTGATGACGTACTCGGCGGCGCTACAGCGGCGCGCGGCCGTGTACTTCGTCCGCGAACGCGCCGACAGACGTCTCGCGCTCTTCGAGATCGAATCGCCGGATGTGCCGATGCTGCGTCCGGCGGCGCTCGATCGATGGCGCTTCGGTGCGGCGCTGCGGCGGACCGAGCTCGCCGACGAGTGTCACGCCGCTGTGCATCAGTGGAGCAAAGACGTTCGCGCCGAATTTCGCGACGAGCTCGAGCGCTGGTCCGACTCGCCGCGCCTGCCGCGGCGCGTGGCGAGCCACGTCAAGGACACTCGCGATCGATTGAAGCAGCCGTTCGCCTGGGAGCTGCCGCGGCAGGAGAGGATCGAGCGGCCGTATTACTACCAGCGGCGTCTCTTGCGCCATCCTCTCACGATCCGCTTGCGCGATCGTGCCCATGACTCGGCGATCGAGCAGGCGGCGGCCATGGGCCTCCGCGAGGATTCACCCATTGTCACCGTGCACGCGCGCGAAGCCGGCTACAAGTTCGGGCGCGAGGTGCACGACGCGAAGCCGACGATCGGACGAGACGACTCGACGCGCAACGTTCGCATCGAGTCGTACTTCGCGGCGATGGATTATCTGGTCGAGCGCGGCTACACCGTGATCCGCATCGGCGATCCGAGCATGACCCCGGTACGCCGGCCTGGCGTGATCGATTTGGCGACGATGGCGGAGCGGACGCCGCTGCTGGAGTTGTACTGTCTGCTGCGGAGTCGCCTGCTGCTTGGCAGCGACTCCGGTCCGAGCACCGTCGCGTATCTGACGAACACGCCGGTCGTGATCATGAACTGCACCGATCCGATCGCGGCGTATCCGGTGCGTGCGCACTCGTCATATGCGCTGAAGCGGGTGGCCGATCGCCGGACCGGACGCATGTTGACGCTGCGGGAGATGCTCGATTTCGAGTACGCCACCAACAGCCGCAACACCCAGATCTATCGCTATTACGACAACACGCCGGAGGAGGTCGTCGACGCGGTGCGCGAGATGCTGGACGTGCTCGATGGTCGCGCCGAGATGACCGCGGCGCAGATCGAGTACAGGGAGCTGCTGCTTGCCGCGGAGGAGAAGGTTCGCCCGCAGTGGAACTACATCCACAAATGGGGCTCGGACGACGGCTTCATCGGCGATGGCCGGATCAGCCGCTCGTTCGTCGAACGGTACCTATGAAGGTTCTGTTCGTGATGTTGAACCCGGGCCACGTCGGACATTACGACATGGCTCTGCGCCTGCTAATCGAGCGCGGGCATCGTGTCGTGCTCGCCTATCAGAGCGCGCGCAACAAGGATGGCATCGAGCAGGTGCACGGCGAGCGTCTGCAGCGTGATCATCCCGACGCCGTCGAGATCGTGGCGGCGCCGCGAAGGGAACCGGGGGGCTGGACCGATCTGGTCGTGATGCTGCGGCAGGCGCAGGACTATCTGCGCTACTTCCGGCCTGAGCTCAGGCGTGCTCGCGCTCTGCGGACACGAGCGCAGCAGATGACGTCTGGATCCGTGAGGATGCTCGTCCGGGTCATCGCATCGCTCGGGCCTGCGGCTATTCGCGGAGGCGAGCGCCTCCTTGCCGCGATCGATCGCGCGGCGCCGGAGAGCACGACGATCACGGCATTTGTCCGCGACACCGGCGCCGACGTCCTTCTCGTGACGCCGCTGATCGATAGCAACTCCACGCAGGTCGACTTCGTCCGCGCCGCACAGCGACTCGGTGTGCCGACGGGCTGCTGCGTCGCGAGCTGGGACAACTTGACGAACAAGGGGTCGATGCGAGTCGTCCCCGAGCGCGTCTTCGTCTGGAACGAGGCGCAGAAACAGGAGGCGGTGGCGTTGCATCGCGTGCCTCCGGCGCACGTGATCATTACGGGTGCGCAGCTGTTCGACCGCTGGTTCGGCATGCGTCCCAGCCGGTCGCGTGAGGAGTTCTGTGCGCGCGTCGGTTTGCCATCGGACCGACCGTTCATCCTCTATCTCGGATCGTCGCTGTTCATCGCGCCACAAGAGGGCGCGTTCGCCGAGAAGTGGATTCGCGCCATCCGCAATGCGTCTGATTCGACTGTGCGGACCGCCGGAATCCTGATCCGTCCACATCCGAACAACGCGACCCACTTCATGGCGAACGACTTCAGCGTGTTCGGCGACGTGGTCGTGTGGCCTCCGTTCGAGGCCAATCGCCTCGATCCCGGTCATGATGCGGACCACTTCGAGTCGCTCTTCTACGCGGCGGCCGCGGTCGGCGTCAACACCAGCAGCATGATCGAGGCTGCTATCGTCGGTCGTCCAGTGCACACGGTTCTGGCGCCGGACTTTCTGCACGCGCAGCAGGAAACGCTGCACTTCCACCACCTGACGAGCGTTGGCGGCGGTCTTCTCCACGTCGCCGAGTCGCTCGACGAGCACGTGGATCGGCTTCGCGGGTCGATCACCGCGAGCGTCGGTGCTGACACGCGGTCGTCGGCCTTCGTCGCCGCGTTCGTTCGACCGCTGGGGATCACAACGCCAGCCGCGCCGGAGCTCGCCAGCGCGATCGAAGCGATGGGCGCGGTTTCCGAGATGGCGCATCGACCCACGCACGAGAGTCGCGTGAGCCGCATCGTGCTCTACCCGGTGGCGGCGCTCGCCGCGGCCGTGCGTGTGAACGAGGGCCGTCCCTGGTGGACCGCCCTCGTTACGGTGGCGGCGGCGGGCTGGGTCATGGCCGTGCGCGTGCGCTACGCCGTGATGGAATCACGCGGCTGGGTCCTCGGTCGGCGGTACGTGAAATCGAGCCGTGGAGTGATCAGGCACGCGAGCAAGGACGCGCTGGGTTGGGTTCGTGTCATTCCTCGACGCGTGCATCGGGTCTGGGTGATCACGTGGGAACCAATCGGACGCAGCGTGCGGCGAAGCGAGCACAGCCTGTCCCTGGCTCGCAAGCGTGTGCGGCGTTCGGCGCGGGTCGGACTCAAACGCGTGCGGCGGGGCACGCGTTCGGCGACTGACGTGCTGCGTCTGCCGCTGGCAGCGCTGCGGCGACGCTGACACGCGACGAGAGGAGATCGTCGGCTGATGAAGACATATGTCGTTCTGGGTGGCGGCGGCGTGTTCGGGGTTCACACGGTCAAGTACCTGCTCGATCATGCCGACGCCAGGAAGGTCATTGCCGTGGGCCGCAATCCCGAGAAGCCGGCCCCATTCTCCTTGCACGTCGGCAAGGACGACCCGCGATACGAGTACCACCAGATCCACGTGGTGCACGAGCAGGACCGTCTGTTCGATGTGTTCGACACAGAGCGGCCGGACGTGATCATCAGCTATGCGGCGCAAGGCGAGAGTGCCGCGTCGTGGCGTCGCTCGTGGTACTTCTTCGAGACGAACGCGACGGCCCTCGTGCGCATGTGCGAACAGCTCATGTCCCGTAGCTATCTCGAACGGTTCATTCAGATCGGGACGTCCGAGTTGTATGGATCGGTCGACGTCCCGGCGACCGAAGACATGCCGGTCCGTCCGACGACTCCGTACGCGGTGTCGAAGGCGGCCTTCGATCTGTATCTCATGTCCGTGTCGAAGGTCCTGAAGTTTCCGATGAACATCATTCGGCCATCCAACGCCTACGCGCCAGGCCAGCAGCTGCACCGGGTGATCCCGCGGGCGGTGTTGTCCGGGTTGACCGGCGAAAAGCTGCCGCTTCAGGGTGGCGGGCGGGCCAGGAAGTCATACATGCACGCGCGCGATCTGGCGCGAGCGATCCTCCTGGTGGCCGAGCTGGCACCGCTCGGGACCATTTACAACGTCGGTCCCGACGAGCCGATCTCGATTCGCGAGCTCGTCGAGAAGGTTGCCGATGCGCTCGGCATGCCGTTCGAGCAGCTGTGTGAAGTGACTGCGGATCGACTCGGGGAAGATGCACAGTACTGGCTGGATAGCAGCGCACTGAAGCGGGATGTCGGGTGGGAACCGCAGATATCGCTGGAGGAAGGACTGCGCGAGATGGTCGCCTGGGGCCGCACGTATCTTCCTGAACTGCGCGGCATGTCTCCGGACTATGTGCTCCGCACGTGACCCGCGGCGAGTTTGGCAGATGCCCGACCCTGGCCCACAATAGTTCGAGGTGGACAATCTTTTCGTCGACAGTCTGAGTAAGTCCTTCATGCTCGGCCGCGCGCCGGATGAACAGCCGTTCCGCTTTCGACAGATGGTCAACACGGCGCGCCGGTGGGTCGGCCGCGCTCCCGCTGAGGATGCGCCGTCCGGCAGGCGCGAGTTCTGGGCGCTGAAGGATGTGTCGTTCCGGGTGCAACCCGGAACGGTGCTCGGCATCATCGGCGCCAATGGCGCCGGCAAGTCGACACTCCTCAAGATCATCGCGCGCGTGCTCACGCCTACTGGCGGACGTGTGGTTGGCGTCGGACGCTGTATCTCGCTGTTGGAGCTCGGCGCCGGCTTCGACCCCGACCTGTCGGCACGCGACAACATCGTCATGAACGCCGCCATGAACGGCGTGCCCAAGTCGGAGGTGATGCGCCGCTTCGATGCCATCATGGAGTTCGCCGAAACCGGGGAGTTCCTCGACACCGCATTGAAGCACTACTCGAGCGGCATGTACCTGCGGCTGGCGTTCTCGTGCGCCATCAACATGGACCCGCAGATTCTGCTCGCGGATGAAATTCTGGCTGTGGGTGACGTCGCGTTCCAGGAGCGGTGTCTGCAGCGGGTCAAAGACGAAGCGGCGCAGGGGTTGACGGTGCTGTTCGTGTCGCACGACATGGAAGCGATCACGCGGGTGTGCACGCGTGTGATCTGGCTGCACCGTGGAGGCGTGGCCCGCGACGGCGAGCCCGAAGAAGTGGTCGACGAGTATCAGAACGCGATCTGGGAGACCGCCGATCTCGGCACCGCGGAGAAGGGTCGCCACGTCAATCGCTTCGGTCGCATCCTGTCGGTGGCGCTGGTCTCGGAGAGTGGAAACGAGATCGGCGCCGCACCGGTCGAGCAGCGATGCGCCGTGCGGATTCGCGTCGAGACGTTCATCAAAGAGACGATCACGCAGTGCGCGATGGACCTCTATGCCGGCAACGTGTGGCTGCTGCGGGCAC